>JACCEA011001602.1_pt1 | contig 14234 bp, 10 predicted proteins | sample 7449851 | NCBI WGS metagenome assembly JACCEA01 (sample SAMN15323453, study PRJNA562643) | freshwater metagenome | isolation source: river surface water | place: USA:Blue River Watershed | collected 2017-08-18 | reverse complement strand
GCCGCCAGCCTTGCCGGCAGCATCGAGTTTTCCGCCGCCACCTACACCAGCAACGAGATCACCACGCCGGCTGTCATCACACTGACGCGCACTGGCGTGACAACCGCAGGCGCCTCGGTGCTGGTGAGCACGTCCAATGGCACGGCCACCGCTACCAACGACTACACGGCCGTTTCGCTTACCGTGACCTGGGCCGCCGGCGATGCCGCCAACAAGACGGTGAGCATCCCGATTCTGGACGACCGCGTGGCCGAAGGCTCGGAGACCGTGAACATCGCCCTGTCGGCCATCACCGGCGACACCCTCGGCGCCGTCTCGACCGCCACACTCACCATCACTGATTATGAGCAGGGCACGCTGCAGTTCGAGGCGGCCAGCTATCAGGTGGCGGAAACGGCGGGCATGGCCGTGATTCCCGTCAGCCGCACCATCGGCAGCAACGGCGCGGTCACCATCGCCTACGCCACCAGCAATGGCACCGCCACCACTCCGGATTTCTACACGGCCACTACCGGCGTGCTCAGCTTTGCCGACGGCGTGAACTCGATGAACATCAGCGTGCCCATCATCAACAACACGCTGGGACAGGCCAACCGCGACTTCCGCCTCACGCTGAGCACCATCACGGGCGGCGCGCTGGCGGGCACCCAGCTCACCACGACCGTGACCATTCTCAATGACGACGCCGACTTCACCCCCGGGCTGACCAGGATCACCCCGGCGCGCACGGGCGTCACGCAGCCCGCGATCCTGAGCCTTGCCCAGGCCTCGCCGTTCCTGAGCACCAACACGTTGCTGGCCACCATCAACCGCATTCCCGAGCTGAGCATCACCGGGCTGGTGGCCGCGCAGGCCACCTCCGGCATCACCAGCATCGCGGTGGGCGACGCGCTGTATCACCTGATTCCCTACACGGCCACACTGATGGCACAGGGCACCGCCCAGGGCATTTTCCTGAACTCCGATTTCAGCGGCCACATGATCACCGACGAGCGCCTCAAGATCAGCTTCCAGCCGGCGCTGGCGGCCGTCGATGTGCTGCAGACGCAGCTGACCGCTGCGGGTATGTCGAAACTGACCATCACCGACTACGGCAATGTCACCGTGCAGCGCATCCAGGGCACCCCGCCGCTGGATCTGGACAGCACCGGCAAGCTGGTGATCAACAACCGCTATTACGACCGCTACAACCTGCGGCCTTCGATCGTGTCCTCGCTCGCGCCTGCGAGCCTGGCGGTGGGCGCCTACCTGCTGCCCCATCCCGTCAACCATCCGGCATTGAAGAACGAAGTCGTGCTGCAGCTGGTGTTCAACAACGGCACCCAGCGCCGCCAGCAGATGCTGACGACCGCGCCGCTGATCGCGTCCGAACTGGTGACCGGTCTGCAGTCGCTGCAGGGGGTGAGTGATGTGCGTTTCGGAGAGAACGGCATCGTGACCTTCCGCTTCAATGAGCGGGTGCTGACGCTGTATGCCGACCTGATCGTGCGGCGCATCGACCCGACGAGCTATACCGGCAACACGCCCCCGCAAGGCTTGCGCGATGCCGGCGATGTCAACGGCGACGGGGCGGCGGATTTCCGCATGCTCTATTCCACGGGGGATGAGCAGTACTTCCTGCTGCTGCCCTGATCAGAAGCCCTGCTGGTAGCTGCCGTCCTGAATGCGCCGCCACCAGTCTTCGTTGTCCAGATACCACTGCACGGTGCGCGCGAGACCTTCCGCGAAGCCGGCCATCGGCCGATAGCCCAGCTCGCTCATCAGCTTCTGCGCATTGATCGCATAACGCGTGTCATGCCCCGGGCGGTCGGTGACGAAGCTGATCAAGGTGGTGCTGGCCGCCCCCTTCGCTGCCGGACACTGCGGGAAGCGGGCGCGCAGGTTCTCATCCGTCTTGAAGAAACCATCCACCAGCTGACACAGCAGTTTCACGGTGTCGATGTTCGCCCACTCGTTGTTGCCCCCCACGTTGTAGGTCTCGCCGGGCCTGCCCTTCTCGATCACCAGCTCGATGCCACGGCAGTGGTCTTCCACATACAGCCAGTCGCGGATCTGCTGACCGTCGCCGTAGATGGGCAGCGCCTTGCCGTGCAGGATGTTCAGCAGGCAGAGCGGAATCAATTTCTCCGGGAAGTGGAACGGGCCGTAGTTGTTGGAACAGTTGCTGGTGGTGACCCGCAGGCCATAGGTGTGGTGATAGGCGCGCACCAGATGATCCGACGAGGCCTTGCTGGCGGCATAGGGCGAATTGGGCGCGTAGGGCGTGGTTTCCGTGAAGGGCGGGTCCTGCGGGCCAAGCGTGCCGTAGACTTCGTCGGTGGAGACATGGTGAAAGTGATGCGCGAGTTTCTGCGGCCCGTCGAGCCACACCTTCTTCGCGGCTTTCAACAGCGAATGCGTGCCGACGATGTTGGTGGTGATGAAGGCGTCCGGCCCCGTGATCGAGCGATCCACATGGCTCTCGGCGGCGAAATGCACGAGAGTGTCCACACCATGGTCGCGCAGCAGCGACTCCACCAGTGCCTGATCACAGATGTCCCCTTGCACGAAGCGCAGGCGCGGGTTGTCCCACACACTCTTGAGATTCCAGGTATTGCCGGCATAGGTCAGCGCGTCGAGCGCGATCACGCGGTCGTGGGAATGCTGTGCCAGCCAGTAGTGAGTGAAGTTCGCGCCGATGAAGCCGGCGGCACCAGTGATCAGGACGGTTCGCATGGGGACATGTCTCTCTTTTCTCAAAGTTTCTTCATGACGTCGCGCAAGGCATCACGCCAGTGCTGTTGCGGACACTGCAATTCGTTCAGCGCGCGGGACTTGTCCAGCACACTGTAGGCCGGGCGCCGGGCCGGCGTCGGGTACTGTTCGGTGGGAATCGGCTGCACGGGGATGGCGTGCTCCAGCAGCCCCAGACGCAGGGCTTCGTCCTGAATGGCCATGGCGAAGTCGTACCAGCTGGCAACGCCGGCGTCCGTCCAGTGAAAGATGCCTCCCGGCACCTTGTGGGCAATCAGCGCATGCAGACACTGCACCAGACCGACCGTGGAGCAGGGCGTGCCCACCTGGTCGTCGACCACGCGCAGTGAGTCGCGCTCACGCATCAGGCGCAGCATGGTCTTCATGAAATTCTGCTGCCAGGGAGAATACAGCCAGGCCGTGCGCACGATGGAGGAACGTTCGGGCAGCAGCTGAGTCAGCGCACGCTCGCCCGCCAGTTTGCTGTGACCGTAGACACTGAGCGGCGCCACGGGCGCATCGACGCGATAGGGGCGGTTCTGCTGACCGTCAAACACGAAGTCGGTGGAGATGTGAATCAGCTGCGCGCCGGCATCCCGGGCCCACAGCGCGAGGTGGCGCACCCCGTGCTCATTGATGGCGAAAGCCTGGGCGGATTGTGACTCGGCCAGATCCACCGCCGTGAAGGCAGCAGCATTGATCAGGATGTCAGGTTGCAGGACATCGAGGGTGGCGTTGACGCTGGCGGCGTCGCTGATGTCCATGTCACTGCGCGTGAGGGGCAGCAGCACCTGATCCTCGAACAGGGCGGAGCGCATGAGCGTCTGACCGAGCTGGCCGTTCGCTCCCGTGATCGCGATGCGTTGTCCCATCTGGCTCTTCCGTGGCGCTGCGTGCTCGCCTGTGGCGTGTTGTTGTTCAGCGCTCTTCGTAGACCGGAGCTTCGGCCAGGCGACGGCCGTCGCGGTCCTTGGCCGACAGCACCGGTTCGGCGAGGCCGATCTCTGCGAGCGGCCAGTCGATGCCCAGAGCCCGGTCGTTCCAGAGCAGGGAGTGTTCGTCCTGGGGCGCGTAGTAGTCGGTGCACTTGTACACCATCTCGGCGCTCTCGCTCGTCACCAGAAAACCGTGCGCGAAGCCTGGTGGCACCCAGAGCTGACGGTGATTGTCGGCCGACAGCCGCACGCCCACCCAGCGCCCGAACGTGGGGGAGTGGCGCCGCATGTCCACGGCCACATCGAGAATCTCGCCGGCGATCACGCGCACCAGCTTGCCCTGCGGCTGCTGCAGCTGATAGTGCAGGCCACGCAGGATGCCCTTGCCCGACTTGCTGTGATTGTCCTGCACGAAACGCAGACCGGGAGCGATGCTGGCAAAGCTGCTCTCACGCCAGGTCTCCATGAAAAAGCCGCGATGATCGCCATGGACGGTGGGTTCGCAAAGGATGACGTCGGGAATCGCGGTGGGAGTCAGTTTCACGCTGGGGCCTGTATCAATGCTTCTGTGCAAGTTGAGAAAGAATGCCGGGCAGTTCGTCGGCGAACGAGCCGGCCGGATTGTAACCCAATTCATTCTGCAGCTTCTCGCAGGAAAACACCTTGTCCGTGGTCAGTGCGTGGTAGGAGCGCAGGCCCGGCGCATTGCGCAGACGCAGCACGCGGCTGAGCAGTTCCAGCCCGGCGGCGCCAAACCAGAGCACTGACAGCGGCATGGCCCAGCCCGGCACCGGCCGCCCGAGTGCGCGACGAATCGTCAGCTCCAGGCCCTTCATGGTGTAGGTTTTGCCATCGGTGACGGTGTAGATCTGCCCGTCGGCCCTGGGCGACTCGGCCGCCAGCAGCGCGGCTTCACACAGATCGCGGTTGCCCACCAGCGAGAGCGAGGCACTGGGCACCGGCAGCGGGGGGAACAGCCCGCGCTGGAGCAGCTGCACCATGCCGAGCAGATTGCCCTTCATGCCCAGGCCATACACATTGACGGGCCGCAGACAGACCACCTCGATGGCTCCAGCGTGGGACGCCGCCAGCAGCAGGGCCTCGGCATCGTGCTTGGCGCGACCGTAGGGCGTGAGCGGCTCGGCTCGGCTGGCGTCGGCCAACGCACTGCTGAAGAAGACGATGCGCCTCACGCCCGCTGCGATCGCCGCTTCCAGCACGCAGCGAGTGCCCTCCACGTTTGTCGCACGCATCAGCGCCTCGTCATGCTGATTCACATGGGCGTAGGCCGCCAGATGGAAGACAGTGTCCACCCCGACACAGGCCTGCGTCAGCCCAGCGGCATCCCGGATGTCCCCCTGAAAGGCCAGACAGTCGCCTTCATCCGGCCCGCTGTCAGGCCGCTGGCGGGAATAGGCATGCACCCGGCAGCGCCGCTCCAGCAGACGCTGCACCAGGCTGCGGCCGATGAAGCCGGTGGCGCCGGTGACGAGGACGGTACGCAAGGGTGATTGCACGAGAGCTCCGGGGAGGTGGCTTTCAGGATCGGACGGGCCAAGGGTAAAGATCGCCGCGCCTCACCACAAGCGCCAGCCGTGGGTGCAGTAGAAGCGCAGTCCGGAGCGCACGAACAGGCCGATGTGGTGCAGCCCCTTGCGCGCGCTGTTGCCGCCCAGATGCACGATGTGCATGGCGGGCACGTAGGCCAACAGGCCATGGTCGTGCACGCGCAGCGACAAATCGAAGTCCTCGAAATAGAGGAAGTAGGCCTCGTCGAACCCCCCCATGCGCTGCAGGACGTCGGTGCGAAACAGCATGAAGCAGCCGCTGATGATGGGGATGTTGATGCTGGGCGAGTCTTCCGGCAGGTCCTGCATCTCGTACCAGGCCAGACGTTCGCGGAACCAGCCGCGCACCCGTGCCGGCGCGAAGCCGCGCAACAGGAAATCCAGCACGCCGGGGTAGCGCTTGCAGAGGTATTGCTTGTGGCCATGGCCATCGTCAACGGCCGGGCTGAGTGCCGCCACGGCGGGGTTGTCCGCCAGATACTGCAAGCCCTGCAGCAGACACTCCGGCGAAAGCAGCACATCGGGGTTGAGCACCAGGTGGCAATCCGAGTTCACCTGCGCGATGGCAAGATTATGGCCAGAGCCATAGCCCACATTCCCGTGGCCCTCCAGCAGACGAAACGCGATATGGCCTGCCCGCGCCTGGGCGGCGAGCGCATCGACCAGGGCCGAGAACCCGGGGTCAGGGTCGGCGTTGTGGATCAGATCGATCCCGGCGTCGCCCAGCCAGCCGGCCTGGCGCGCCGTGTCGATGGCCACCAGCAGCGACTCGACGGTGTCGCGCAGAACGGCAGCCTCTGACTTGTAGACGACGATGGAGGTGGTGAGGTGGGTCTTCGCAGAAGGCAGGGGAGATGTCACGGAGCGCGTCTTACAATTCCACCAGCCGATCCCCAAACGGGGTGCGTACCACGCGCATGCCGGGCGGCACGTCTTCCGGTGCGATTCGGCGTGGCTGGAAACGCTCGGCATTGAAGACTCGACGCTCCCCATTCCCTTCGCGCTCGTTCTGCGCAGCAGCGCGCAGGGCCGCGGCAAAGGGGTTGTCGGCAGCCACATCGCCGTTTTCGGCCACCGCAGGGTCGGCGACTGTCTCGGCTGTCGCCTCCGGCACTGCGGCGGGCACCGGTGCTGCGGTGGCAAGACTCAATTGCACACGACCGTCCGGCCCGCAACTCACGCCCTGATCGCGCGCTCCCACGCAGGGCATGCCCGCAGGCAGGGTGATTTCAGCACGTCGAGAAGACAGGGAGCTCAGACGGTATCCCGGAAAGCCGTCGATGGGAGCATCCTGACCTGGTTCGATATCGACCTGCACGATCTGCCCGGTGCTGCTGGCCAGCGTGGCACGATGACGCCCGCCGATGCGCGAGGTGCCCACCAGGGTGAACGCTGGCGTGGTCGGCATGGCGATCTGGGGCTGATCAGGCGCCGGAGGTGCTCCGAACGGGGCAGGCTGGCCGCTGACTTCGACGGGCTCGAAGAGCTGCAGCTGCTGCGCCTGCACGACCGGAGCAGTCAGCAGACTCAGAGCAAGCAAATGCCAAAAGGGCTTGAAAACACTGTTCATCACACAGATTCCTGAGAGCGGACGGCCCGCTGCGACGACGTGGAGGCATCGTACTCCTTTGACGCAGGGCCTTCAAAAATTGTTTGGGGCCGTTGCTGGCAGGGGGTTCCGATGCCAGTATTGCGGCACTTGCTGCAACAGTCCATGTTGAGATCGGATTTCAATTTGCGGCAGCCTTGTAATGCTCATAGGAGCGTGATCGCATGCTGGAACTGCAACGCCTGACCACCGAATACGTAGACGCTGAAGATCGCCTGCGCCTCACCGGGGAGACGGGACCAGGCCAAATCCTCGTGCTTTGGCTGAGCCATCGGCTGTTGGTTCGTCTTCTGCCGCACTTGTTCCTGTGGCTGGAAAATCATGGCAGCTCTACGTTACCAACAGAAATTGAACAAAGCCTGGAGCAGCGGGCGGCCAGCGCAGGGATGGATTTCGAAGCTGCTGTGCAGCGGGATGGGCGCTGCCAAGCCTGGCTGGTTGAGGCCGTGGACATGACTGCAGGGGATCATGCGCTGCGGCTGCGCTTTCGCCGTGACGGTGAGACGAGCGTTTCACTCACCCTCTCATCGCTGCATATGCGGCAGTGGTTGACGATACTTCGAGCGCTTTGGCATGTGGCAGAGTGGCACGCAGAGATTTGGCCTGAGTGGATACCGTGTGGCAATGCCGATCAACAGTACAAAAGCCGCGTGATTGTTCACTGATTGCCGCGGGGTAACGAGTAGGGCGCTTGCCAATCGCTAAGTTTTTCAAACATTCAGACGTTCACCACGAGCAATGCTTTCAATATAGGCAACTGCTTTTCGGCAAACGCCTGCGCCTGACTCGTCAATTCAGCAAGATTCTCTTGTGGCGTTTCGAGAGTCTTTCCCGCTTTTATAATTTTTTGACCTTGTCCGGACAGGGTCTGCCATACAGCTTGAGCCCACTCCTGGGGGTGCGTCTTTCCTTGGATTGCAGCGTTCAGGAATAGCTGCGAGAAGCGCCCAACCGAAATGCCACCACCTGTGACGGGGCTTACGAGGTAAGCGATATCGGCGCTGCCACGCGCATAGCTTAGAAGGTACCCATTGAGCCTATCGGTTGCTGGTTTGACTTTGTTGATTATTTCCTCGGGTTGAGCTGTTGCGACATGACCTGAACCTGCCAGCAGGACAAGTGCTTCCTGTATTTGGGCAAACTTAATGCCTTTACTGGCGAGGGCAACCTCAATGCTCTCTATAGTTCTGACTTTGTGGTCAGCAAGAAGATCAAGAATCGGGACATATATGGACTCATTCATCGACGCCTCACCCAACGTCCCAGTAACCTTCAAATAGATGTCACGTCTGTGTGAGATCAGTATCACCGATATCGAGCGCAGCGCTTCCAGTTGTTCCAGTAGATTCAACTTGCGAGCGCCTTTTACCCAATAGTCACGCCTGAACTGTTGGTTGACGACGAAATCCCTTACCGACTCCCGCAAAAGGTTGTCTGGTATCTCACTAAGAAGTCTTTGTTGCTCTGGCGTTAGATTGATAGCATCAACGTGGTCCAGATAACTGGCCGAGCACGCGTATTCAAGCTTCGCCGGCTTGAGCCATTTCGACATCGTGTCAATGTGCATGGGGTCCCAATCCTTGTTGAAGTACTCATGTGCAAGATAGTGTCGGTTTTGCTCCTTGAGTTTCTTGACGCGCTCCGTAACTTCGGGATTTAGCGCGGAAAAGACGGGCTTTGTCGCCAGAAGTTTATCTGCAAAATCTATTGCACTATCAATGCGAGTAACGAGGCCGCGACCTTTTGCGCTCATGACCTCTGCATGTGCTGCTATGAGGTGTCGCATTGGAGCGAATGCCGCCCAGCCAGGCAGTGTGTTGTAACTGATGTAGAGGACCCCTCCAACCTTCAACTTGCGGCGGATGAAATCCACGATTACGGCACGGTTGGCATCTGATACCCAGCTCCATATGCCATGCATGCCGATATAGTCAAATTCTGGAAGATCATCTCTATTGGCAAAATCTTTGAAAGACTCGTCATAAAGTCGAGCCGCTGCCTTGGAGACGTTGTTGAGTTCCATAGCAAAAGCAGCCTGCGCCGGATTGAAATCCGTCCCGTGCCATTGAGCGACGGATGCCGTTGCGTGAAGATTGATACTTAGGCCCTGTCCGAAGCCAAGTTCACAGGCAACGCCTACTGCAGGAAAGTGTAGACCACTGTTCAGGAATGCCAGTTTGACGCGAAGTGGATTCAATTCAGGGTAGTACCCAAAGGTATATCCAACGTCTGCCACGTATCCTGCAGACCAATCTCTCATAGCGCTGCCTTAATTGGTGTTGCCGCCTTTAAATAGTCCAAGTAGATGTCCAATTGTCCCGCTTCGCCTTAAATTCCATCAAAACTGATATTGCCATATTCGTTGTTCATATCGAAATTCAGCTCTCCTGGCAAGTCGCTGGCTGGCCCAACTTGTTGAGCTCGTCGGGCGATACGCGGCAAATTCTGCATAGAGAATAGCTGCAAATAGACCAGTGGCAGCACGCCATTATTGCGTAGAGTCAGAATTCCGTCATCGGCTAATTCGTTCAGTTTACTCTCGTTGATACGGTAGAACCCCTCTACAGGTACTCCTTTATCACCTTGTTGGAACGTGATCGGCCAAGGCTCCAGCAACTCCATCTCCTCGAGCAGCAAGCACATTCGCAGAGTGGCCTTGCGACTTAAGGATATCTGGCTCAGAAAGTCCATGGTATGCCTGACCTGTTCGCTAGGCCCACCGTCTTGATCGAAAAACCCGTTGCCTTCAATCTCGCTAACCGATGCCGTGTCAACACAGAGAATTAACTGATCATCATCCATATGTGCTAGTACAAACGGGTGACTACGGTAGGGAGCCGGAATGTATCCCGCCAACCAGTTTCCTGCCGAATCGACGACATAGTTCTTGCCATTCTCCAAGCCCTGAACCACAAAAAGTTCAAAGTGGTCTTCCACTTTACTGAAAGCCAGCGGCAGGTAGACCGCTGCATGGGGGGCCTCCAGGACGGAAATCGCGCACATGGCATCCTTCGATGCAAATTGAAAGTTATTGTTGGGCTTCCAGCGCTTGGTGCTGTGCAGCTCTGCTGAAACGACTTCAAAATTTGACATACCGCTTATTCCTAATTCAAAGGCTTGATTGTCGAGATCGGCACTTTACGTTAAGTCAACCTGGGCATAACAACTTCCTGTAGGAATAAAAAAATCCCCACGCTTCGAGAAGCATGGGGATTCTTTCTAGACATGCAAACTCACCGAGGCGAGCTTGCGATCATGGGAGCTTACGCTACCCAGATCGTTGTTGCGCCAGATGCGGTGGCAGACAGTGCGGTGACACCAGTCAGGCCAGTCAACTGAACCAGCAGGTCAGTGCCAGTGTTGAACACATCATTGGTTGCTTGCTGGCTTACCACATAAGTGTTGCCACCGTGTTCAAAGGCGATAACTTCGCCTGCCGCGCCAGCGAAGTTGGCGGATGCAGCAGCATTGATCTTGTTTTCAAGAGTTGCTGATGCGGCAGCTGTACCGGCAAAAGTCATGATGCCGTTTGTCACAGCACCAGTCAGGTTGGCAATACCGGTCGCTGTACCTGCGGCCACATCTGCCTGCACAGTCGCAGCACCGATCACCTCCAGCTTGTCACCGATGCTCACAGTAGCTGAGTTAGTGAAACCAGAGATAGTGGCGTTCGCCAGTGAAGTTGTACCACCAGTTGCGTTGGTCAAAGTGATGACGTCCGCTTGAGCAGTTGATTTCGCCAGGTTAACGCTGAACACTTGGTTACCACCAGTAACGGTGTTGACGCCTGAACCACCAGTGAAGCCAAAGCCATTGGTAGTTGCACCAGTGGCATTGAACGTCGCATTACCTGTGGCACTACCTGCGTCAATCGCAAAGTTAGTCTGCAGAGCAATTGCACCGGTAGTGATGCTGGAAGTGGCTGCGCCCGACACGTTGATCTTAGTCAGCGCCAGCGCACTAGTCAGCGCACTAACTACAACGTTGTCTGTCGCAACAAGACCCAGTGTCTCTACACCGTTCAGCACAGGTGCAGTCAACGTAATGGTGTTGACTGTGTCTGACTCATTGCTGACCGTAATGTTCACTGTATCCAACTGGCCTGGAGTCAGAGCACCCTTTACACCGAGAGTGAGTGTTGTGCTGCTGTCGCCATTACCAGAAAGAAGGACACTACCAGCAGTAGCCGCATTTACATTAGATACTGTATGGGTAGTGGCATCGCCAGCACCTGCAGGAGCACCAAGGCGCAGAGCGGTCAGCGTGTTGTTGGTCGCAAGCAGATCAAGATCCTGCGTACCACCCGCAGCAATCTGAACCACTTCAAAGCCAGAGTACTTGTTGCCCAAAGCAAGGGTATTGATATGTGCGTCAGCAGCGATAGTCAGGCGGTCAGTAGAACCGGCGCCTGCAGTGACACTACCAGTGGTAAGAGCGGAGCCTGTAGTAATGCGATCATTGCCTGCACCGCCAGTTACCACAATTGTGGTGTCTGCATTCAGTGTTGCTGATACGCCGCCAGCAGTCATACCACCTGCATTCAAAACGATCACATCTGAATCCAGTGTCCCAAGCGTGACACCAACTCCCGTTGTGGAAGAAGTAGCCGCACCATTAACAGTAATGGTTGCGCCAGTAGTGAGACCAGAAATACCGCCAGTAGTCAACGCAGTTGTGGCGTTGATTGTAAGCGACTTATTCACAGTTCCAGACAGGGTGACCGCGCCGACAGTATTAGCAGCACCAGTAGAGTTAATGGTGTTTGAGCTAATCGCAGCACCAGTTTGAGTAATCGCGCCTGCAGTCGTACCGTCAACGATGTTGAAAGTACCTGACGTCGCAGAAGCAGAGAACCCGGCTACTGTTGCGCCGTTTGTAACCGCGCCGTTACCTGCAATAGTGACTACCTGAGCGGCTGTAAGCCCAGAGAAAGTAACAGCAGAAGAGGATCGATCAACAACAAAGTCAGTCGCGCCGCTAAAGCTAGTTGCAGCAACGTTGAGTACGTCGGTTGCGGTCGAATCAACTGCACGGATCTTGATGACTTCAACACCAGACACTGTGGCGGCTGCCAATCCAGCGTTGTTAGTGTAGTCGTTGACCACGATAGTCAATGTGTCAGTGCCAGCGCCACCAACGACAGTATCAACCGCAGTGAAGGTATTGCTCGCAGCTGTAGCTTCAGAAGTCTGAGCAATGAACACATCATTGCCAGCAGCGCCTGTGAAGCTGTCAACGCTGGTTGTGAACGTGAAGGTTGAGCCGACACTGCTGATGCCATCAATGGAGTTCTTCGCTGTAGTCACTGTTGCGGCAGTGCTTGTAACAGTTGCAATCACGTTCTGCAGAGCAGACAGGCTTGCACCGCTTTGCTGCTTGTCAACAGAGTAGTACACAGCAACGGCTACTTTGTTGTCGAATGCGGCACCGGCATTGGCCCAGGCAGTGTTGGTGGAGGTGATTGCATTCACGGCGGCAATCGCGTCAACGAACACGTTGGAACGGCTCTGACCGGCATTCAGCTGAGAAGTGATGGCGCTGACTGCTGCATCTTTCTCGGCCTGTACTACTTCGCTGCCAACCAGCTGGTTCACCAGCTTGGTGGCGAACTCGCCGTTGGTCAGGAAAGTCGGGAAAATGCCTTTGAATTCATTGGTGTTTGCCAGGTTCGCGGCGATCTGCTTGAGAGTTGCACCAGATTCATATGCAGCTACCAGGTCAGACAGAACACTTGCGCCCGGTGCGGCACCAAACATGCCCACAACCAGTTCAATAATCGAGGTACGTTGTTCGACGGTAATCGCCATTTGTAAAGCTCCTTAAGTTAATACCAATTTTGTTTTATCCGATTGTGACTCGCCAGGCTGCAGCGGATGACCCCATTCGGTTGTGCCAAGAATACGCAAGTCAACTTCTACCCCTTGTGACGACAGTCACACAGACCAGAATTGCCCTGCACATTCGTGATAAACCCACTTGGGTGACTCGAAAATCTCGACCACAAGCGGACATGCTCGGCGATGTTACCCGAGCCGAGCTTGCGAAAGCAACCTCTTTCTCGCGTTAACACTTGGCTGTAAGCACCTATTTTTAAACAATTATGTAGGTGTTTCAGAAGGAGAAGCTAAGGCCGAATTCCAGCGAGCTGTCGAGGGTGTCGAATATTTCGATGTTGCTGCGCTGGTGTTGATGAAAGAAATTGGCCAGAAACACCATGCCGGGCTGCAGCGGCCGCTGATATTGCAGCAATAGATAGCTGCGCTCCAGCCAGCGGTCGGCCCCATTGTCCAGCAGAGGGCTGTAGCCGTCGGCATCGCGCAGGCGCGTGTGATTGAGCTGGCTGCGCAGCAGTCCGCCCGCCATGGGCACCTGCCAGTCGACGCTCAACTGCCAACCATCGCGGTCATCCCCGGGCCTGCCGCTGCTGAGCGCCTTGTTGGTCAGCAACCCAGCCTCGACGCCCAGCAGAGTCTGTGCGGAACCGAGCTCTACAGGACAATCGATGCCGACGGCCAGTTTGGCTTCCAGGGAATTGAGATTGCGCTGTCCGTGATAGTGCTGCTGCTGCAGAGCCGCGTCGTAACGGCGGTTGCAGCCCGCCGCAGCGGGTGTCTGGTAGCGGGCGAAGGCGTCTGTGGCCGTGTACAGCGCATTGCCGCCGAAGAACAGATGCCCCATGGCGGCACTGAGCTGCCAGGTGCTGTTGCGCCGCGGGCGCAGGAAGTCATAGCGCGACTGCAGCTGCAGCAGGTCCGAGCTGCTGTCCTCGCTGACGCGACCGCGCAGCTCCAGCTGAGCATTGTGCTGATGACTGGCGTCGAGCCGTCGATAATTTCCCCCGGCACGCAGATTCAGATAGGGCCCGCTCACGGCCTGAAAGTCCGGATTCAGAGTCAGGATCACTGGCTCGCCGGAAAGAGTGAGAGTGATCTGGGAAGGGTCCGGTGCGCCGTTGAGATTGTCGTCGTAACCCGCCAGGGCATCGACTTGAAAGGCAATCTGCCGTGTCTGCGCCCGCCATTGCTCATCCCGTTGCCGCAGCAGAGCGGCGATGTCGGGCGGCAGATCGGGCCTGGCGAGGACCTGCTGATTCAGATCAATGGCCGAGAACAACTGGCCACGCAGATACAGGGCCTGGGCGTAATCGATTTGAGCGGCGCCATTGCTGGCATCCAGCAACAGCGAGCGTTCGAGGGACTCAAGGGCGGCCGCAAGATCGCCAGCGTTCATCTGGGCGGCGCCATAGAGAGCGAAGAACTCGCCGCTCTGCAGGCATTCCCCCATGAGGGGAGCCAGCGCGGCAGCAAGTTCAGCCTGGGAAGCGGCGTCCTGGCCGGCCAGATAATAGGACTGCAAGTCGGGACAAGCCTGCGCGGCGGCAGGCAAGAG
>JACCEA010403406.1_pt1 | contig 14241 bp, 8 predicted proteins | sample 7449851 | NCBI WGS metagenome assembly JACCEA01 (sample SAMN15323453, study PRJNA562643) | freshwater metagenome | isolation source: river surface water | place: USA:Blue River Watershed | collected 2017-08-18 | reverse complement strand
GTCTTGTATTATTTATCGTCTTAAATTATTTTATTACATACCCATATCTATAGGAGTAATTTCTACAGATAATCTCTCTAGTAATTTATATACAAATGTACGAGGATATTTAAATAAGAAATCCTCTATAGGTAGATTAATCTTTATTCCTAAGTTATGTAATCTAGCCAGTAAAGCGGAAACGTTCTTTACAGTGTAGCTCTGGTAGTCTCCGCTGTTATAAAAACGATTAATTGTTTCGGATTCAACTCGCTTGTATTAACTGCCCCACATTCTTTTCTCTCACATGTCCAAGTATGGGATATATTATTTATAGATTTATCATCCATAGTATCAATAGCGTTTTTCATTCTACTTAATAAAGTTTGAGGAAGATTTGCTATCATATCAAAAGTTCTTTCTTCTGATCTATCTAATAACTCTAGAATAGTAGAATCATGCTCCACTATATTAGTTTTAGTATTAGTTATTGTAATTCTATCCATTCTTAATAAGTTACTTGCTGATACTTGATCTGTTAAGAATTTCATAGCATCTATATTCATATCAATACTATTAACAGCTTCTCCTGTAAGATAAGTTAATTTATCTTTATCAGTTAATAAAGAAAACTCGTTAGTAGTACTAATACTTTTAAATAAATCATGGTCTTTCCATTTATTTAATATATAAGTATTAAGTCTATCTTCTAATGTTGTATATTTTACATAACTAGCTTCTTTTAATTTTATCTCTGTTAGTTTACCTGTTATAGAGTTTTGTAATCTTATATTATAAGCTTTAGCTAAAGCTGATTCTTTTAAGTTAACGTCAAAAGTTCTATCTACAGAATACTTAGTATCTAACATAGTAATCATTTCTTTTGTATATTGATCTTTTAGCAAATCTTTTGGGTGTAATTTAATGTTATGCTCAGCTCCACATTTCTCACAAGTATGCTCTATTGTAATAGGGGCCTCTTTGTCTTCTTGAATTCTACCTGTCTCAGTTCCAACTTCCATTAATAAAGCCGCTACTGCTAATAATAATAGATTCATATCTTTATTAGCTAATCTTTCTAATTGAGCACGACCAACTCTATCTGAATCAGAAGTTAATACAACTGTATTATCAAATACTCTATTCATGAATTGTCTGTTGAATGGTGAGTGTATCGCTCTAGTTGTAGATTCATAATCACGTAGAATATCATTTATTATATTTTCTTTTATAACATCATTTTCAAATTCATATATTCTTACTGCCATATTTGAAGTTGGAAGATATACGTCTATTGATTTACCTAATTTTTTATAAGAAGATAACTCAGAAAAGATATCACCTGTATTCTCCTCACCTTTAACTTTATATTGTGAATTACCGTATAACATGTCAGTAATACCTTCGTTTTGTATAGTCATAGTTGCTAAGTTATTATTAGTTAATTCATATCTTTCATTAACGTATGTTTTTACATCATCAAATATCTCTTTTCTGTTGACATCTACATTTTCAATTTCAAAATCCAAATTTGTAGGCATAGCTTGTTTAACTTCTTCTTTAGGTGTTTCTTCTACTGGCGTTATTATATCATTTATAACTTGGTCTACTGCTTCATTTGTAGGTGCACCAAAAGATCCATTTATAATAGCAATAGCTTCTGCAGTATTATCTTCTGTTGGATCATAACCTTCTAACTCTTCAGGAGTTATACCTTCGAATTGAGTTGTAACAGTAGCTGTAGTCTCCACAATTAGCTCAGGTTGAATTTCTTGTACAATAGGCGATACTACATTAGTATTTTCGTATTGCTCTTGTTGTGGTTGATTTAAATCTATCGTTTCAGATTGGTAAGCTTCTGGTACAATAGAATTAGGATCAGTGTAATTTATATCTTGAATATCTTGATTCGGCATGGTTAAATCTCCTTTAGTTTTTTATTTTAGTTTTTTTAAAATTCTAATACTTCAGTAACTTCAACTTCTGTATATCTTAAATCCACATTTGTTTCTATTTCTGGTGCTGGTGCATTTGGATTATTACCTTTTAAATTTATATCGTCGATATCTTCTCTATTCACAAAATTAGAGTCAGTAATTGCACTATCTTTATTTTTGTGTAAATCGGCAAAGTGAGTATAGATATCAACGAAGTCATAACCTGATCTTATTTTAAATACATCGTAGTAATCCTGTAATGATATACCTTCTTTAACAATGTTATCTGGATTTAATCTATCTACATCATCTTGGTGCAATCCGTATTGATCGAAATAGTATTTTACAGAATCAAAGTCATCATAATCAAATACTTGTTGACCTTTAGAAGTTATACTACGAACGAATTCATCTCTAGCTTCTTGTGATTCTATAAAGATTAACTTTTGCTCATCTGTTGCTATTTCTACTTTACTTAATATGTCTATTAATCTTTCATTTATTTTAGTTAGTGTAAATTTTATTAATATATGAATAGGAGGACGTCTATCTTTTTTATACTTCTCTCCGTATTCTCTTAATACTTTTTCATCTAACATAGCAAAATCTATTCTTTGATCGTTAAGGTAAGAAAGGAATTGTTTATTTTGTAAACCGTATCCTTCTTCTGTAGCGGCATCTAAGTTAGTTTTAAGATCTGACATCATTCTACCTGTTATTTTTAATCCTTGTTTTTTAGCATCTCTTATACGTTGACGTTCTAAATCAGATAAATTATCAAAATCATTCTCATCACTAGATAATATAGAGGATACTTGATCAGGTATATTAAATAAAGTATTTTCACTTTTTAAGTTAATATTATTTTTAGATAACATCTCTTGTAATTTAGACGTCGGTGCATTATATTTATATTCATATTTTTCTCGGTTAGCTTTCTTCCACTCAGGATCTTTAGTTTTCTCAAATATATCTTTTGGTATATCTAGACTTTGTCCACCTGTTGACCTATTACTGTTACCATCTTTTAAATCACTAGTTCCAAATAGATCTACTAACTTACTATTGATTGAAGACGTCATAGCGTTACTTTGAGTATTTGTATTACTTGTATCATTTAGATCTTCTGATGCGTATACATCTTTTAGCATATATATACCTCCTCGTTAGTATTATTATCACTTCAATAACTATTTAAGTATCTGACTTTATAATTACCATTTTTAATTTCATTTATTACAGCATCGTATAATGCAGGATCAGAAGTTTTAAGAACATAAACTGCTTTAGTGAATTCTAGTGAGTCACTGCTTTTATTATAGATATCTATAAATTTTATAGCTTCATTTTGTTTAGACATATTTTATCACCTTTCTTTGTACTTTATATAATACATATCTAGTTTTATGTTATTGTAAAAAATAAAAAGAAAATATATAATGAGACCCCTAAGGATCTCAAAATATAGATTAAGAATAAATCAAAAAGAAAACGGCCAGGATCTCTTTATTAATTTATACGTAAAACTTCCGAACAGGTAATTTTTTAATAGTTATTACCAAACTAAGATATTTTACTTCAGAGTACTACTTTTTTTTATTAATTAATTATAACTATACCTTTTTATTGTAAGTGGAAAAAGGTAAAAAAAGTCACTACTACTTTTTCTATGACTAAGTAGCGAGTCAGATAAATAATAACAATACAAGATGTTTTTATATCTATTTACTTTTTAATTTGCAGAGTTAAAAGAAACGAAAAGAAAAAAACTCCTGCTAGTGATTGAAAGGCTCACTAGATCCTCCGCTAATAATAAGAATACTAATTTTATATTATTAATATCTCTACCAGCTAATTGTCATTGTATCCATTTAAAAAACAAGAATTAAATGAATAAACTTTTTTGAATTAATAGATTAAAATCTCTAATAAGAAGATATTAGTCTCCTAAAGAAAAGGCTTTTTATAATTAAATTCTTAGGTTAGTCATACATCCTTAAATCCTAGGCTATACAATCTTCTTCCTAAATTTCTTAATCAAATCAATTCACAATTACATATAATTATTACTAAAGGCAGCATTTTTCAAAATTTTATTGTATGAATAGTAACTTCTACTAGAAAGTTTCTGTAATTCCCTTTATCTTGCAAGTCTTTAATAGTTATGCATAATTATATTCCTATGTTGTCTCTTATCATAAATAAATCTCTTTCTCTAATTTATTCTAAAATAAGTTAATATATATAAGGGTTAATTCCATTTCCATTTAGGTTCCAATGGATTAACCTATATTACTTTAATTAAGATATTATATCTATATCATAAGTATACATCTTATCAGATATATACAATTCTACTTAAACCTAACTGTAATTCTTAATCTAATAAAATTAATACTCTACTTCGTATCTTCACTTTAATATTTGTATTTTCAAACTCCTATGTAGATTTATATATTATAATTCCTTTCAGTCATTTAATATATAAATTACTAAAATCTCATCTTTCTTAACCCCCCTTTCCCCCCTAATGTTTTCTTTTTTGGAAGTCGGAACGAATCCTATAATTTTTATGTTCTTATAAATTTTATTTTTCAAATTATTTTAAAAAAAGTTATTGTATTTACTGGATATTTTTATTTTAAAAAATTATTTAGGAAAATATTTAGAAAAAAATTCCAATCGTTTTAATAAAAAAATGATATCAAAGAACATCCAAATATTAATTTGACGATTATGGGTGCAGTGTAGGTTTGAAGGGGCCAGCTGTAAGACACGATGCGATGATGGATGATAAATTCTTACATTTGTAGGAATAGCCTGGGCAAGTGCCTGGGCACAAAGGACGGAGGACGTTAGCGTATTTTTTAACAAAAGTGCCTATTTATGGGCTTTTTAAAATTCTATTACAGGGCTAGTCCTTGTATTATATTTTTCGCTTTTTTCTAATTGCAACTTAAACTATTAGATATTAATAAACTGAAGAAAAGGAGGTAATAACATGAGTTATTTAGATAGTGCTACAGCAGCAGCAGTAAAGGCAAGTACTACAGCAACTACAGCTGCAGATAGTACAGGAACAGATTTATCACAAAGAGTAGATACACTATTTTCTGGTGGTAAGATAGGATCTTTTAACTTAGATAAACTAAGAGAGCTACTAGGAACTAGATTTAGTGATACATTAGGGGAGAGAACTACAGGAATAACTACAGAGAAAGGCACATCTAAAAATACATTCTCATTAGGAGGTATATCTAATTTTCTAGGTATAAATTCTGGCGAGAAAGAATATAATAAAGGAATGGATGCACAAGTATCAACTCAAGAAGAAGTTAGACAATCTGTAGACAGTGTATATGATAAAACAGTAAATGGATCTGAGTTTTCTATAGATGATATAGTAAAGAAATTCAATCAGACTGTAATAAAGGATAAACTGCCATTCATCACTAACTTAACAGACGAAGGGTTAACTAAAGCAACAGTAGTTACTAATAGCGTTGATAAAGATGTATTAGTTAAAACTACAGTTAATGCAGACTTTGTAGGATTAAAAGAGAGATCTGATTTCAAAATAGGATTAGATAAATATATAGCAGATAAAGGATTAGTAAAAGCATCTTTATCTACTGAAGATTTAAGTAGAGAAGAGGCTGCTTTCACATCTGTATTCACTAGCTCAAGTAAATTATTAACTAAAGCTTATATAAATGAGAATGTAATATTAACAGGAACTGCAGCTAAAGATAAAACGATAAGCAATCTTAAAGCTTTCAATGTATACGAACCATTAAGAGTAGATACATCTACAACTAAGTATGTATTCACTAAAGATTCTAAATTATTCGAAGAAGCTATTAAGATAGATAACATACAAGATAAATCATCATTTGGAGCCACATCTACTTTATCAGAGAAGATGGGTGTATCTTCTGGTGTTAAATATACAAAGGAACAAGAACTACCTAATGTAGACTTTGGTATGTACATTGATTTTCTAAAAGAAGGCGTTAGTTCAAAATCTAATAATGATTTAAAAAATCTTAAAGAATATGATCCTAGTATAACAGATACTAGAACTGACAGTAATAATAAGAAGCTAGAGTCTAATTCAGGTATAGCTGAGAAGGCCAAAATTGACCCACAGGCACTTTTAGCAGGAGCAGGCAGTGTAACATCAGTCTTGGGTAATGCAGGTGGTATAATCGATAATTTTGCCGATTCTACAGTTTCATATTATCAAGACACAGTAAATAAGACTGCATCTGCAGTTAAAGAAGGATTTACTATAGCAAACGGTATAACAGGAGCTATATCAGAGTTAACAGGATTTAAAAATATATTAGATCCTAAGATGGAAGAAAAGGTAAATGGATTTTTAGATAAGATGGGTATGGGTACTCAAGGTATAGGTAACGATACTAAGAGTTATTTAGATAGTACAATAGATTATGTAACTATTATGGAAATAGATGGTATTAAATTAGATAATACTTGCTTTCTATCATATTGTGAAAAGCATGACTTTATAAAAGGAAAAGCACCAGAGAGATTTATCAAGTTTAGATTAAACGCTAAGCATATGCAAAAGATTAAATTAAATGGTAAGAATAAGAAAGTAACTATTACAAGATATTACGGATATAGACAAGCATCACAACCTAATAAAGACGCAGGTCCTAATATGACTAATTATAAGACATATGAGATATTAAAAGATTACTCATTAAAAAGTATTAAGCAAAATCTTAAATTGAGTAAAGAGAATGCTAAAGAAGCTGAAGGTACTGATAAAGAACTTAAGACTAGAGCAGTATTTGAGGCTATTGTTATTCCTCCTGCATTAACTACTAACCAGAAGGCTACTAACTTTAATGGAATACCTGTAAATAGTAAAATAAGTACTATTATAGGAGCAGCCTTTAAAGCATGTTACGCTAAAGGACAATTAGCATTATCTAATCCAGTTAATGATTTAGTTTTAGATAAAGTTGTATTTACACCTATGACCTTTCCACAAGTATTAACTAAGATGCAAAAGGATTATAAAATATTCGAAGGAGGATTTAATATATTCATAGATAGTGATGTATATTATGTTGTAAATAAAGATGGACCTAATAATATTAAATTTGATCAAGATTGGACTTATGTATTTAAGACTAATCCTAAATTAGGACAAAAGACTTATACGACAGTATCACCATCTAGAAAGAAAATAATATTTAATCTATTTGAAGATGATATAACTATGCCAACTGATAAGTCAGACCTCAAACCTATAGAAGATAGATACAATAAAGGATCTAAAACAGGATTAACACAAGGAACTACTAAAGATACAATAGTAACACACGTGGTCCCAGTAGCGCATGATTATATTTTAGGTAAACCAGAATCTAATCTACCTGTAGAAGACTTCGTAGTCAAACTTAAGAATTCATTTGTAACATTTAAACCAGGTGATAATATAGAAATACATTATCGTAAGAAAATATATAAAGGAACAGCTAAAGCTTGGGGGGCAGAACATAATCCAAATGGTAGGGTAGTAGTATTAAATGCTACAGCTAAGCAAAGTAAAGGAACAGGATCTATATTAGATAGACTGGCACCATCTAATTTAATAGAGACTTACCAAGAGACAATGGCTGGATTAACTGCTAGAACAGATAATGCTATAACAGATTATACACAACGTGGTCTAGATTACGTTTCAACTAATACAGGAGTTAATATACTTAATGTAAATAGCATGAAAGAAGCTTACTCTGCAGTGAGTGGTAGATCAAAATAACAATAATAATACCGAGAGAGCATTACGCTCTCTCGGTTGTATTTGTGTCTTAATATCTATCTTGTCCTTCGTTTACTTTACTTGTACCGTATCCTTTATTAACGTCGTCATTAGAATTAGGAGTTACAATTCCTAAATCATCATTACCCCATGCTTTATTAGTAGAGTAGTTAGTTTCAAATTCAAATTTGTTTTTAATCTCTAATGATATATATAATATTAAATACATAGGTGTATCTAATTTAGGTGCTAAATCTATAATTGTAAATTCAATCATATTTTTTAAATAGTATCTATACTCAGCAATATCCGGAGGTATTACTATATCATACTCATTCACTACTTCCATAGTAACTATATCATTTCTTAAATGATTAACTTCAGTGTATGACTTAGGTGGATTTTCATATAAACACACATTAAATAAATCAGCTTTAGTGTAACCTTCACCTTCAGCCCATTTAATAAGATCATTTATATAATTATCACCATCAATGAATGGATATAAATCTATCTTCTTACTTATACTAATTTCTTCGTTCCCTACAGTCTTAACTATTATATCTTCTTTAGCCCAAGTAAATGAAGTTTCTAGTAATGCATGCTTATCATCTATCACACGTTCTATTTCTATATATCTCTCATGAGTTAATATTTTAGCTTTGTCCATATCTAATCTTTCTACTCTATTAGATAAATCAGCTTTAATATCTTCTAATTCCAATCTATCGCCATATTTAGTTATAGCAAACATAGACGGAACCATTATCTCAAAAGTAAAGTTTCTAGTAAATGTATAAGTAGAATCTCCAGTAGCTAAATCATTTGGATTCCATTCTTGTGGATTTTGTAATCCTTCTACTTTTATGATTGGAGAAGCTGGGTATCTTATAAAGTAATAGTACTTAGCATCATTTCCATCCATAGCATAAAATACATTAAAATGTGAATTACTATTTAGAAACTTTAATACTGTATGATGATTAGTAGCATCTATATTAAATTTATCGCATATATAAAATATTAATTCTACAGGTATTTTAAAATCTACCATCATATCACAAGTATATGGGTAATCTTCCATTCTTATAGTCTTCCAAGCATTAATTGTATTATCTGCTTGATATCTACTATTCGTTGCTATACCAACAGTTAAATCTATCTTAATAGATTTCATACTCATACTAAGGCTCATATTATTAGCTACAGTAGAATCTTCGTAACTAAATATAGTTCTCATATATTCTTCTACATCTAAAAAGTTAATAGCTTCTTTACCCATAACAGATGGATGTTTATATACCTCTGATTTATATGCATGATCTATATTGTACTTTAAACTCATATTGGGTTTTCTTGCTTGTGCTAACATCCCTCTAGGGAAGGTAAATGTTTTAGTATGATTAAGCTGTGTACTTATGAATGGTGGTGAGTTAAATTTAATAACATTCTTTAAATCATTAGATATCCATTTGTACACATTATTAAATATAGTACCATAAGTTACCCCTAAATCTACTACAACTATGTATTCCTTATTTCTGTTAAAATCTACACCTTCGTGTTCTATCTGTAAATTACTTCTCATTTTATCCTCCTATTCTGCTTTATCAAAATTATCATAACCAGATGCACACATTGGACATAGCCACTCATCAGGTAAATTTTCAAATTTAGTACCACTTGCTACATTTGCACCAGTATCACCTTTCTTAGGATCATATATGTATCCACACGTCTCACATATCCATTTTTCTAAACATGTACCATTTTCCATCGTTAAACCTCCTATTTATATTTATTCAATATTAAACTGTTCTGATTTGAAACAATTCGTTATAAACTTACAATAAAAAATAAAAAGGAGATGATTTAAATGGTATTTTTAGATACAATACCTAATGGTAGTTTATCTCGTACAATGGCGTATCCAGATAAAACAGTTAGACTAGATCGTGATACACTGTGTATTATACCTACTGACGATGAAGAAATATTTTATAAAATATGTGATAGATTAAAATTTGGTCCGTCTGTTTTAAAGATTAGATTACCTAAATCTATATTCGTACCTAAATTAGGAGTATACAAAGTTGGTGCAACAAATATTAGATATAATAACTCTAAAATAAATGATGACTTAAAGATAGCTAAAGATCATGGTTATTCTAATAGTACATATGTAGCAGGTGCTGTAAAGGATTTTAATGTATATGTTAATACAGTTAAACTAATACAAAAGTTTAATACATTAGCACTATCACCTATAAATAACTTAACTAGATGGAAAAGTATATTAACTTCACATTCTATGACACATCCTCATAAGTATGTTGTATTCACACCAGATAACGCATTAGTTAAGATTACATCACAAGCACAAATATTTAAAAAAGATTATAAGAGTAATAATTTATATATAAACTTCTTATATAACTTTTTATATAATTATGAAGAATTCAAGAAAACGTTTGATGGGTATGTATTTTTATTTACAGATTATAAAATTACATTCAGATTAGACTTATCTCAAATGAATGAGATGAAACACCAAGAAATAATAGGGTTACTATTTAAGAACTTAAAATACTTACAAATGGGAGTTGAATTAGTAGAAGGTGTTGATCCTGTAGCTGATGAAGTTATAGATTATAATTCTCCTGCTATACAAGCTGCTAGTAATGTGATAGATAATGTAACTTCTAATACTGATACTATTAAAAATGAAGTTCTTAATAAAGAAGTTAATACTATATTACAATCTGACGAGAAGACTAAAGAGAAAGCTGCTAAGATAGAAGCTATATTAGCTAAGTCTGTAGGAAAGCAAACTAATCCATTAGAAGACGAGAGATTAAAGAGAATAAGAAAGAAACAAGAAGTAATCCAAGATAGAAACTTAACAGAGATATTAGAAAAATTAGAAAGTACTGCAGAATACGTATTAACTACTAAGACTATAACTAACACTGCTAATAAGTTTAATAAATTTTCTATCTACGATATGGATTCACAATATGAAGAGATAGCAGCTAAAGATAGATTAGCTATAGGAGAATCTTTTAGTACTAATGCTATACCATTATATTTAACTAATTATAATGAGAAAATAGATATGGACTCTACTGATACTAAATGTAAAATAGTTAAGTTCCAATTTGAATCTCCTCATAATGATGCTGATAAATATTCTTTCTCTATGAGAGTACCAGAATTAAGAGATGGTAAGTTTTTACATCTTAATGGCTCTGATAAAGTAATGATAAGACAAAAGTTAGCTAAACCTATTATAAAGCTTACTGACTCTGTAGCATTTACAACTTATTACAATAAGATGTTTATAGTTTCTACTAATGGTAATCTTAATAAACGTACAAGTAAAATTAAAAAGTATATGAAATATATTAGAAAGAATTATTCTAACTTAATACTAGGTAGATACTTTGACTTCACACCAGGATACTTTGCTCATAGACAAAAGAACATATTAGGACCTGAGTTATTAGAATTAAGTAGATATTTTTCTATTATAAAGTTAGATGATAATAATTATATAGATTTATCTTTTAATAATGAAAGAAATGATAAATTAAATGCTGGTAGCGATAGATATATATTTGCAGCAATTAATAACTTCTATTATGCATGTAATCCACATGATGATATTATAGAGATGTTAGATAGTACATATGATTTAATATCTGAAGTAAATATTCTAGATGTATTTGAAAACTTATTTGAAATGAATAATGATGAAGTATTTAGTAAATTTAATGTAATAAGAAAATCTAAAGGATCAGACAATATAATTTATTCTCATGCTAAGTTAATGAATCAAAGTATACCTTTATTAACTATACTGTTACAAGTATATGAATCTAACTTGAAATTACTGTTAGATAGATTAGTTGAAGATTATAACTTAGAATATAAAATAATATTAACAGAAGATAAATCTGAATCTAAAATTATGGATAAAGATGATGTAGATAACTTACAATTTTCAAACTTTATATTACAACTTAAATATAATAATATTTCTAATAGAACTTTACTAGCTCCTTTATTATCATATGATTTAGAAGGATTCGATTCTTTAGTATTGAATGGTATTATTGAAGATACAATTAGTTCTTCTAATCTTATAATGTATATGGAGAACTTTAGAGATTTATTTATAGATCCTATTACTAAAAGTGTAATGGTTGATTTAGGATTACCTGATGATTATGCTGGTGCTTTAATTTATTGTAACCATTTATTATTTAATTACGACAGATCAATATCAGATATAAGTTTACAAAATGAAAGAATGCCTGCTAACTCAGAAATCATACAAGGAGTTATGTATAAAGTAATGGCAGATTCATTTGTAGATTATTCTAATAAAAAGAAAAGAGGTTCTCATAGAGCAGAATTCTCTGTAGAAAGAGATGCTATTATAAATTATTTAAATGAGTTACCTAATATAGAAGAATCAAGTAAGATAAATCCTGTACAACATTTAGATAAAACGTTAACAGCATCAAATAAAGGTATCTCTGGAGTTAATAATAGTAGATCATATACAATACCTAAACGTATGTGGGATGAATCGTTCTACGGGGTATTTTCTGATACATCACCTTATAATGCATCAACAGGTATTTCTAAGCATTTATCTGTTAATCCTAATATAACTGATATAAGAGGATACTTTAAAGAGACTAACTTAGAAGATGTAGACCCAGATCAAATAATGAGTGTCTCTGAGTCACTTGGTACGTTTTCTCAAAGACATGATAGTTCACCAAGAACTGCTATGGGTATGCAACAGTTCAACCATTTAATGGGAGTACAAGGAGCAGAACCTGCACTAGTAACTTACGGTATGGATGAATCACTATCTCATTTAGATTCTGACTTTTGTCATAAAGTTAAAATGGATGGTGAAATAATATTTATCAATGACAGATATATCAAAGTTAAATATACTAACGGAGAATATGAAGTATTCGCTATTGATGAAGTAGAACGTAACTCATCGAAAGCTTTTTATATACCTAATAAAATGAAGTTAAACTCTAAAGTTAATTTAACTGTTGGAGCTAAACTTAAAAAAGGAACTATAGTAGCTTATAACGAAAATGTATATAAAGAATACGGAGACGATATAGTATTTATGTCAGGTCCTATTGTATACGTTGCACTAGCTAATACTAAATACTCTTATGAGGATGCTATATTAGTTTCTCAAAGCTTAGCAGATAAAATGGCAGCTAAAACACTTAAAAGAATAAGTGTTAAATTAAAACCTGGTAATAAGATTGCTTACTCTGTTGATAGATTAGGTGAGATTAAAGCAGGAGACGATATATTTAAATATTCAGAAGATACAGGTACTAACTTCTTATCTGATATGTATGATTTAGAAGAGTTAGATGATTTTCTACTTAAAGTTAAAAAATCTAATTATAATGGTGAAATAAAAGATATCTATGTATATTATAAATTAACTGAAAATGAATTTAATGCAATGGACCCTAGTATTAAAACTTATATGGATAAAATTAACAAATTATATAAAGTTAGATTTAATACATTTGATTTAGAAAAAGATCTTCCTAAATACGAACAGAATAGATTAATAGAACATGTAACTAGATTTACTGATAATAGAAAGAATAAAGTAAACGGAGATACAGTTGATAAAGGAGAGATATTGATAGAATACTTTATAGAGGTAGAACAGAACTTCTCTATAGGGGATAAATTGACTGTAGGGAACACTGCACTTAAAGGTATAGTATCAAAGGTTATTGATAATGAGAATCGTCCAACAGGAGTCGAATCTGGACGTTCTATAGATGCTTTATTATCACCTTACTCACCTTTATCTCGTATGGTGTATTCTTTATTCATGAATGGCATATTAACTGAATGCATGATTAAGATAAATGATGAATTAAAAAGTATAGTTAATAAATAAAAAAAATATAAGAGAGCATTACGCTCTCTTATTATTTTCCAACAGACCCCCTATCCTATAGATGAACTAGAACTCTCTAGTTGTTAGAGTCCCATCCCCACCATATTTTGTGCTTATATAACTGAAGACTTGGTGGTCTGTAAATACAGAGAACCCTGTATCAAAAACCATAATGTCTAATGGTTCTTGACAGAATACTCTGTCAATCATTATATATATTTTCCCTGTTGCTGAATCTTTTTTATCACGGAATCTATTCAAAGATTCAGTGATAAAATCCTCTGGATTTAGATTCAGAAGCTCAGTTGCATCCATCCTTTCTCTGCAAGTTGCATTGGTACTGATAGTATCAAACTCACTATCAATACTTATTATAATATCTTTTACTGTTTTCATTTTATTCTCCTTTTGTCCCTCCAACCAGAGGGATGTATAGGTTAGTATTTGAATATCTCTGTTGATATCCTTCCTATACACTTATATAATATATATGTAAATATATTTTATTTTTATAAAAAAAAAAAGTGTTAAATATTGGAGAGAGCTTTCGCCCTCTC
>JACCEA011185690.1_pt1 | contig 14244 bp, 14 predicted proteins | sample 7449851 | NCBI WGS metagenome assembly JACCEA01 (sample SAMN15323453, study PRJNA562643) | freshwater metagenome | isolation source: river surface water | place: USA:Blue River Watershed | collected 2017-08-18 | reverse complement strand
CACCATTGACCTGGCGAGACTTGATTCAAATACTCACCCAAGTACTTCTGGTCATAAATTTCCAAAAGTTTGTTGATGAGTTCAAGGTCATCTTTTTCGGATGTCATATCTTGTTTCTTCGCTGGGTTAAATGAGTGATTCAATGTCACTCATTTTACCCAGATACTTGATTGCGACCAAGCCATACTTGCAGATCTCTTTCCATGAAGATCAAGAATCCAAGGTGAACTTTCCAAGCCCAAGGAGACTTGTATGAGTGCCCAAATTGTTCATTTTCAAGTTGATATCAAGTCGTACTGATCGGCCAAATTTCATTCAACTTGGTTCAAAGCCAGTTTTGCCGAAACCTGCAAATTCACAGCTCGGAACCAAGTCCGAAAAAGTCATGAGGTTTTGAGACAAACAGGGTTTGAGACGACTTTCCAGGGTCGCTGCCGCAGGTCGCAGTCAGGAGCCCAAAGCAAAAAGCCCCGCGTGGTGCGGGGCCTGATGCTGCCTCAAGGCCTACTGAGCAGGTTTGAGGTCTTTGTACTGGCGGAGCAGCAATTCTAGCCCCACCAACCTGCTTAGGTCCAGATGCATCGTTTTTTGGTGGGGCCGGGGATTCGAACTGCGTTCTGGCACCGGGTTAGTTGGAGGGTGCCACTCATTGAGGTGTTTCAGGGGCTAGCGTACGCCCCTCAAGTGCATCAACGTACGGGTGAGTTCGCCTCTCTGCAAATCCATCGACAAGCAGTCCGACTCCAGCGATGAAGACCAGAGCGATACCCATTCCTCGAAGAAACTCAGACGAGGTCGCAAAGCGCATCAGCAAGCCCGCGAATCCGAACAGACCCCACATGACCAAATACAGGTGCCATGCACTATTCACCTTGGTCATTCGGTGAATTTCAGCCTGGACCCCTGCGCGCGGATCGGCTTCGATGGCCTTCACAACACCCGATACCTGCGAAGGTGTGCGGTACCCCACTACCCCACCCACTGTAGTCATCAGCAGCCCCATCAATAGAAACGGTATGGCTACTCCTTTCGTGAAGCTGGTCGGGTTATCGGTCAGCAGCCAAAGACCAAATACCAGACTCAACAAACCAATCGGTAGGATGAATACAAGGGCTTCGATCTTTTCGCCATGAAAATAAATTTGAATTGCATCCAATAGCGCAAAGCCTTGATTTGTACCTGTCATGGCTGGTCCTCCTGAAAATACTGTTGCAATCTTTTGTGGCTATTGGGTTAATTTGACAAGCGCTCGTGACGCCTCGCGAAAGCGCTCGGGTGACTGGCCACACCATCCGCGGAATACTCGAAAGAAGGAATTCGGCTCTTCAAAACCCAACAAAAACGAAATTTCAGCAACCGGCAGATCAGTTTTCACAAGGTAATGCTCTGCCAAAGCGTGTCGGGTAGATTGAAGTAAATCGGTATAAGTGAGGCCCTCAGATTCAAGGTGCCTTTGCAGCGAGCGGCGGCTCATTGCAATTCTTCGCGCTACGTCTTCCATCTCAATGCCACCACCTGGAAGCGCTTCCAACAAAACAGACCGTACGCGTTGCCCAACGGTCACCGACGCATCAAGTTGGGCGAGGCGCGTTCGCAGTTCGGGCTCAAAGGCCGACCACAACCCCTCGTTCGACGTCAGGAAGGATCGATCCGCATCGGATCTGGAAAAGACAACGCTGTGCCGTTTGCCTTTTTGGATGCGGATGCCCAGGAAGTCGAAATAGGCGTCCTGATGGGTCGGCGGTGCTGTCGTCGTGACTGACTGCGGCTGGATGGGTTCACGAGTGCCTATGCGAGCCAGTGTCACGATGAATAGGAGTTCGGTCATAACCAGCGAGGTTGGCGGTCTGCTCCCGTTTTCAGGCCAGACAAACCCCACCGTGAGCTGATGGGCATCTTCCCGAACGTCCAGACGCATTGGAGCCACCAATGCCTTGAAGCGGGCGATTCGTTGCACGGCCACCAGAAGATTGGGGCTGCAAAGTGCCGCGAAGATGGGCGGAGAGAACGATTCACTGCGTACCGCCCGACATAGATTCAGCGGCAATAGCGGATCAGCAAGCTCGGCATCGATGCCTTCCCAAAACCTGTGGAAGTCAGCAGCCTCCAGACGCACGCCTGAGCGGTTGAGCAAGTCCTCAGCCAGTCCCGCCCGGCGCAACACGTTCACACTCGAAATACCCAGATCTTTAAGCAGCGGGCGCCAGGTCGAGTCGAGTGCGTACGTGGTGGAGTGCATGCCGATCGATCAAGTGCCCAGACCAAACTGAGATCGCATACCGCCCAGGAAGGTGGCATCGTCAGCCGCGCGCCGGGAAGCGAGCAGATGCTCTGCGTCTGCGCCGGCTTCATAACGTAACCGATCCGTGCCGTCCGTGGCAGCGGCAAATATCGTTTCGGCAATCAGTTCTGCAGGCGAAGCATTTTCCGCCATGGGGCCCAACGCTGATAGCAGCCCTTGCACCAACGGTTGATACTCACTCAGTGCTGGATCGTTATTGAAGTCGAAGGAACGGCCTGCGAAGTCGGTCTTCACCATTCCAGGTTCTACGATCTTGACGTGCACACCGAGCGGCAAAAGTTCAAAGTGGAGCGACTCGGACATGCCTTCCACGGCGAATTTTGTGCCGTGGTACAGCGATCCAAGAGGAAACGTCATCTTCCCCCCGATGGAGGAAATATTGATGATGGTCCCGCTGCGTTGGTTGCGGAAGTAAGGCAATAGCGCCTTCGTGGTGGCCAGCACACCGATCACGTTGACATCGAACTGGCGACGTACCTTTTCGATCGGGGTGGCCTCAAGGGGGCCGTAGGCGCCATAACCAGCGTTGTTCAACAAAACGTCAATGCGCCCGAATCGGGCCCGGGATTCGGCAACCGCCGCGTCAATGGACGGCAGATCTAAAACATCCAGGCGGGTCACCAGGACGCGTTCCAGCGTATTGAGTTCTTTCTCCTGCTCCGGCGACCGCATCGTAGCGACGACATTCCAGCCGGCGGATTGGAATCGCTTTGCGGCGGCCTTGCCGATCCCACTGGACGCCCCAGTAATCAAAATAGTGTTAGTCATTTCATCGAACCTCCTGCGGAAAGTGTAGGCAGTAAGGTTATGACTAACGCTAGCACAATGCGCCAATCCACTATCAAAGTGCGCCAATTTCCCAAGATTCCTTCAAGTTCGCTTTTACCAATTCGGACGTCGGTTCCCGCAGGCCATATACGAGTAAAACTGCCTCTGCCTCTCTCCTTGCCACCAACCCAAGGAGCACCTTCCCCCCGCCATACACCCACCGTCTCAGTTCCGAAGCCCCTCCTGGCCAATCCCTCTGGTTCACCCGGCGCCGCAGGGTTGATGTCTGCAACCGACCGGCACCGAGATTGAATGTGAAGTCAACGATTGCTGCTAGGCGTGACTCAGGCTCTGTCGCTAGTACCGGGCAGTAACTGAGCGCAGCCGTCATGGCTGTCCCCAGGTCTTGTAGCAGGTAGGCCTCCCCGTCAACCTTCGAGATCGGAGGGTGTTGCGGGTCACAAAGGCGGCCGTACCCGATAGTCCAGTATCCCGCTGGACAGATGTAGGGATAAGCACGACCTGGATCGTGCTTTGGCACATGATGGAAGCCCTCGAACCTCTTGGCCAGGTCAATGGCAGCCTGAGGAACCCTAGTCATGACCGCACCCGATCAAACACCCGGCCTAGGAACCAGAAATTGAGCACGCCCGCCCAGAGCGCCTGGTCGGCATCAGTCCAGGCGTGAAGGATGGCGTCTCCCCAACCAGCACCCGCATTGACCCCGGCGGCGAACGCTGCGGTCTTGGCAGCGCAGTACAGCCCCATGAACCAGTAGGTGATCACGGGCCGTACGCTCGCTGAGAGCGCATCAGCCCAGCCGATGCCAGACTGCTGCCCTTGGGCTGCCACGGCTGCCTTCAAGGCCTCAATGGCGCCGGTATTCCACGCACCGTCTGCCGCTGCTCCAATCTCGCCCATGCGCTGCGCACCACGGAGTTTTTCGAACTCGAGCGCTTTGTCCTGCATGGCCAGTTCGTGACCACGCTCTCCCTTGCGATCGAGCCACTTCAGAATTTCTGGCGCCAGGCGGAATGCGCCACCAAGGAGACCGCCAAGCAGGGTCTCGATCATTGGGCACCCCCCATCAGTTTGAGCTTGATGGCGGTCCCCACCAGCAAGACAGCCAAGATGCCGGTAGTCGTGACCTTGATTGCCGTACGCCATGCTGTTCGTCGAGCGTCACGCCAGGCCTCCAGCAGGTCACGCAACTCGCGAATGTCTCGCGCAGCATGTCCGTTCTCTAAGCCGAGGTGAGCCAGGCAACGTTCAGCCCCGCGGTGGGCTGCCTGTGTCAGAAGCTCGTCCAGATCCTCTTGTCGCATGCTGAGTACCGTGGTCGGGGCGGATTCATCTGTCATGGTCATCTCCAAAATGAAAAAACCCGCCATGGCTTGAACCAGGCGGGCTGTTGAGGAAGCTTGTTTTGGGTGCTAAAGGGCAGCAGGCACGATGGGTATCACACGCTTGACTACCTTTTCTGCTGGGATCGTCACTTGACCGAATATGTCCTTGCGGTCCTCTCGGAAGTCGCCCTCGATGTAGTACGGGATGCAGCCGGTCAGGAACTCGATGGCGGCGGCGAAGAACGGCACGTTGTCCGAGTACGCAGCATCACAGCCCGCGTCCCAGAGCGGTCCTTCCAAAAACATGCAAGAGCCCTTGCACAGCTGCAGTACCGGGCAGCTCGGGCAGTCCTTACGGTGGCTCCAATGGGTGGAGGTCTTCATCTTGACCCCCTGGAGGTTGGACAGGTGGCCGATCCTGTGGGGCTGCCCGTTTGGCGCCTTGGCTGCTGCGCTGACGTTCTGGCAGGTGATGACGTTGCCGTGCAGGTCCACGGCCAAGTTGTCCGAGCGGTCCATACCGCACTTCTGGCCCAGCGCGGAGGCCGGACGGGCGTTGGTGATGGACCGAACAAAGTCGGTGATCTTGTCGGACGCAATGCCGAACGCCGTGGCTGAACCAAGGCGCAGCTCTTTGAACGCCTGCTGCCGGTACTCGATGTGGTCCCGCTCGTCCTTGAACGTCGCGGCCATGCCACCTTCGTCGTAGGGGTCGATAAACGCCCCTTCACCGATGCCTACATCGGGCCCGAAACGCTCTTGCAGCCAAGTTTGAACCACCGCCCGGCTGCGGTTCCCGGCGTGCATCATGGCGTTGATGCTCATGCGCCCCTTGGGTTGAAGCCGCGACCACAGGTCCATGATGGCGGCCTTCTTCTCTGGGTCATCCAGCGGGTCGGCGCCTCGGGCGTGGTAGCCGGGGCCGTCGTGCGACAGGCCGACGCTGAACCCCAGCGCATCCAGCCACTCGTTTTTCTCGGTGTCTAGCAAGCTGCCGTTGGTGATGATGTTGAAGCTGGCGTCCGGATACATGGAGCGCAGGCGCTCAGCCAGTGGCTTAAGGGTTTTCCAGTAGACGAAGGGCTCCCCGCCCCAGAACTCGATACGCTCGGGGGGGTGCGCCAGGGCGCCGGTCAACTGCGCGACGAACGGCTCGATGTCATCGGGGTTTGAGGACTCGGCATGGGGCACAAACCGCTGGCTGCAGTAGTTGCACTCGTAGTTGCAGGAGAGGCCGAGGCTGACCTTGAGCACCTTAGGCGCTGTCTTACCACCCGGGGTCGTGTAATAGACCACCGGAGCATCGTCGTACTCTCGTGGGGTCACATTAACCGCCGGGAGGCCGTTGTCCCACACGAGCTCTGACGTCATGTTGCTGTAAAGCAGAACAGCCTTGGCGTTGGTGGCTGGGTTCAGAACGTGGACTTTGAACTGCAAGGTGTGTCTCCGATAGGGTGGTACAGATCGGTGTAGTTGTGGCTCGTCACCCGCAAAGTGATGGTGAACAACGTGCGGTCGCCGTCTGACGTGAACGCGTTGGTCTCATGCCAGACCTGCGAGGGATGGAGCACGACCAGCCCAGGGACGGGGTCGATCATCCGTGTCTTCTCCCAGAACGGGAAAGACGCCATAGGCCGCGGATCGCAGAGGATCAGCTCTCCATCACCGATACGGCGGTCACGCTGTCCCATCGGCTTGCGATTCAGACCGACCTCCAGGTACAGGCACATGACGTGGTCACAGGTGTGGTGGTAGTGCGGCAACACGCGCCGACCTTTGGTCCCGTAGACAACCGGAAGAATTCGGGCCACATAGCGAACCTCGTGGGCGTTGCGCACGCCCAGGGCTTCGCGCATGTAGCGGCGGTAGACCTCGTCGACATAGCCCTCCAATGCCGCAAACTGGGGTTTTGGCGCCAGGCTGCGGTAAGGCTCCAGCATCGCGTTGAACTGGTGCGTCAGCGACATGTCCACGTCGGGCAGCGTGCACTGCGTCGCGCCGGAGTCGAACAGCGCCCTGGACTTGCGCGAAAAGTCCGCGAACGCGGCTAACTCGTCCTCGTTGAACGGGCTCATCTCGCGCAGCACCGGGGTTGGCCACAGGTACTCAATCACTGGCCATCTCCAGCGCGAAGCTCACCGACACTCGCAGTGCGTTGCAGTACCGAGACATCGGGCGCGCCGCGTGCCGGGTTGTGCTGTCAAACAACAACGCCCGGTTAGGGCGAATCACCACGCTGCCAAGAATCTCGCCGCTGTCGTCAAATGTCGAGAAGTCACCGCCCCACTCGGGATCCCACTGCGGGACCGGGTACCACACCAGTGTCCTGGCGCGCCCGGCGAACTGAATGGGGAAATCGCGGTGGATACCAGCCTCGTCGCCGAAGGACTGTGCGTTGACCCACACCCGGGTCAGGTCACGGCCCTCAAACAAATGGTCGCTCACCAGCTTCGCCACCGCGGACAGCGGTGTATGCGCCGTCACAAACGTACTGAAGTTGGCCGCCGGGTTGACCGCTGAGGAGTCGTAGTGGTGCTCATACGTCCCGGGAAGGACGTAGTTGCGGTGCCAGAAAGTGCCCTGGGAATCACTACGCGCCCGCCAGCCAAACAGCATCGTCTGCCGAGTCAGCCAACCGAAGGTGGCGCGGGCCAGTGATTCGTCCACCAGATCGTCATAGACCGCAATGTTCAAAGCGTTACCTCCGCAGCACCACTGAAGTAGCGAAAGCCGGCCTTCACGCGGTCACCTGGACGCGTGTTACTGATCTCGGTGTGGGCATCGGCACCAACAAAGGTGGAACGAGATGCGCGCAGGATGCCGCCCGTGCACTCCCAGTAAAGATCGACCCCAGTGAGATCAATCGGCGAGCCGCTCTGGGTGGCCAAAGCCGAGATACGGATGCCCCCGTCTTGGATGTCAACGGAGAGCGTGACCTTTGGCAGAAATGTGACGACCAAGTCGCGCCACTGTTCAGCGCTCAGGTCACCGTCAAAGCCAAGACCGGTGATGTCGTCATCCTCGGCCGTCGTGATGCCCACGATCATTTCTCCTGGGCGGGAGACGGCGCAGATTGCGCCCCACAGACGGGTGGAGAGGAATTGCGCAGTGGGCGTCTTCTGAAGGAACGTCTCCGCGTAGACGTTCAGGAATTCGACTGGTCGATCTCCAAGCTCAGCCAGGGCCCAGAGGGTGTGTGCATTCTTTGCTGGCTGACACAGCGCCGTGAGGTCCGTCAGGTCGAGCGTTTGCGTTGTGGAGGAATAGCCGTCATCGGTTGGGTCTGAGCTTGTACCGACCTCCAGTTTGAGAGTGTTCCCATAACGGGAAAAGCACCTGAAGTGATCGGTCTTATGACGGCGAACTGAATAGATTTTCATTTGGTCTCCTTCAGCCGCCGCAGCAAGCGCAGTTGCAGTTTGAAAGCGTCGCGTGCCGACCTAACTGAACCTCTCCGCCGTTGTCGTAAACCCGCACTTCAAAGACGGTGATGTTTCCACTGCCAGAAGTGGATCGCGTGGTGTTTGCACAGTTAGCCACGGTGTTGAAAAAGTAGCTGTGCAGCCAGCCATAGTTGGATGTCCAAACCTGACCGCTGTTGTTGGAGTAAATGTCCCAACCGTCGCTGCTGTTCAGGAAGCCCATCAGGCCGCCATTGACGTGCAGCTTGCGGGTGACGTTGTCCGTGTCCTGCATCGTTAACGTCGGTGCGGTGCCTGCAATCGTTGCGCTTGGAAGCGTCAGGTTGCCACTCATCGTGTCGCCCGCCTTGGCCACCCGACTGGACAGATCGATATTGACCGTGGCGTTACCGCTGGCGTCTGGACCGGCGCCGTTGACTGACCTCACAAAAGCCGTCGAGTCGTACCCATCGAGTTTGTCGGCATCAGCGGCCTTGGCCGTTATCCCCAAATAGGCTGCGTTGTGGTTGTGCGTGCTGGAGGCAAAGGCACTCGCGTGCTGCCCGTCAAGCAGGTCGGCATCGAGTCCTGTTCCTGCACCATCAACGGTCAACAGTTTTGCCAGAACGTCGGCAGCCGTGTAGGACGCGGCATTGAGCTTGGCCGCGAACTGAGCATCAATCCCACTGGCCAGATCCATGATGAAGCGCCAGTTGTCCGGGTTGGTGCCGATCAACTGGTAGAGCTTGAGCTGGTCAGTGCGATAGCACAGCATCCCGATTTGCAGGTTCATCGTCGGGAAGGTGGTTCCGCTGTTGCACGAAATGGCCGTCTTGTCGTTGTTCAGAATCTCGATCAGTGAATCAGACAGCGTTCTGGACGACGGTATGTCGGTGAAGTTTTGCATCTAGTACCCCTGTGCAATCCAGGTGAAGGATCCGGTCACGCGCGTGCCGGTACTGTTTTCAAGGACGGCGGTGAAGCCAGTCGTGGTGACTGCGCCAAGCAGTCTTGGGATGGCAACAGTGGTCCCACCCTTGTGGGTCATCGTCACCTCTGGGGGGACCCGGAAGCTGCGCGAGAAGTAGATCGCCATGCCTGCTGCTGCATCGGTGATCTGAGCCGTCCCTCGGTCGAAGATGTCAGGGACATCCACCGTCACCCGCAAAGCGTCAATGAAGCCGCGATCCGAATTGCGCGAGTTGAGGATGGCTCGAAAGAGCGCTCGCCTGTAGGTGTAGTCGCCCTGGATGAAATCCCGGAAATTGGTGTAGCCAGGTGGATGGCCTGCTTCAACGATGGCCGCAAAGTCCTGCTCGGTGATTTCGGTGCTGGCGACGAGCATGTCGCTGATCACTCCATTGGCATGGCGGCGATACTGCTCTGCCAGCGCCAGGGCCTCACGCACATTCAGCCTCAATGCTCTTCGCAGGGAGTCTGATACCGAAAAACCCTCGGTCAGGTACCGACGATATGCAACCGTCCGACCGAGTGCCTCACCAATGGCCACAGCTTCAGCCACACGCTTGACCGACTTGCGAACTGCCTTGTCCGCCGTACCAAATGCCTCTGAGAGCGGTTTTCGCACCTGCTTGCTCGCCAGATCGCTGACGCTCAGCCCTTCGCTGATGCGCAAAATGAAAGCGATCAGGTCGGCGTAGGTCTCTGCAAACGCGATGGACTCTGAAATGCGTTTTGTCAGCTGCCGATCCAAGTCATCGCTCAACCCAAAGGCCTCGAAGGTGTTTTTGGTCACACCGCGTCGTTTCATCTCGGAAACCGGCAGGCTCTCCGCCAAGCGCTTGGTGTGGTTTTTAACGGGAGCCTCTGACCAAGCCAAAACCTCCGTTGACCTTTTTGTGAGCACTCGGGTGAGATAGTCAGTCGCCTGGAGCGTCTCCCGCACCTCCTTTCGACTGGCTTTAGCCACACCCTCGGTAAATGCCATCGATTCCACCCATCGAAGCACGTAGGCGATCAGGTCTGAATAGGTCTCTCCAAACCCAATGGCCTCGGACTCTTGCAAGGTCACACGCTTGGCGAGTTTCTCCGCGATAGCGAGCGTTTCTCTGGTTCGTTTGGTCCACTGACGCTGCGTAGATTCGACCAAAGACAGAGCCACAGCCACGGCGATGCTGTAGACCGCTGGGTAGGCAGTAGTCCAATTTTTCCCAGCGCTGGCGCTCGACCATGTAAAACCAGCCGATGCCCATGTGTACCTTGCACCCTGGGTTTCGCTGATCGTCACCGTGTCGGACATCTCGATCAGCTCATCGTGAAGGTAAAGACGGCGGTCAGGCTGTCATCAGCGCCCTTGTTGACCACCGGGAATACCACCCGATCGAGCATGATGCCGCCGCTGGCCGCATTGAATACGCCAGCCTCCGTCAGGGCGCCCGTGCTGTCGCCAGCCAGAAAGTCCGCAGTAAAAGTGAAAGTTTTGGTGCCCACCGTATGGGCATAGGTGGCGGCGTTGCGGTCGATTTCAGTGACCAGCGCCGACTGGGTCGCTGCCGCTGCGGTGGTGCCGGTACCCAGTGCAATGAAGCCCATCACCGCGGGTCGACTGGCCGCTTTGCCAATGGCGTCGGCGATGAAGTCGAAGCCGACGTTGACGATGATGTTGTCCTTGTGGACCGTCTCGATCTCGCCGCTTGCGCGGCGAAGGATCAGGGTCATTGCGCCATGAAGCTGCATGGATTCGTCGATCATGAAAAGTCCTCGCTAAAAGAAATGGCGCTGCCTCTTGCGAGAACAGCGCCACGGTTGGGGATAAGTTGAAAAGGCTAGGGAACCTAGTACAGACGCAAACTGGTGAATTCGCCGATCGGGGCCAAGGGTGAACTGGCTGAATCCACATCACCCCCCATCCGACCAACAAAAAGCCGTCGCTCAGAGGCGGTCTGGCAAACACCTATGCAAGTGCGATCACCAGCCATCGACTCGAAGGGAACAACCACCCGCCTAGAGAGGTGGTCCTCCAAGAAAAATGATTCCGTCGCGGCGTCATAGCCCACCAGGAGCAGCCCTGCGGTACCAGCCACAGCCCAGATGACGCAGGTCGTGATCTCGGCGGGGATGAACCAAAAGGAGGTGTGAAAGACCGACGGGATATTCACGGACCAGGCAACACGGGTGGTGTCCTTGACCATCAGGCCATCGCCATATCTGCCCGCTGCATAAGTGACACCCGCTGACTGGGTGGTTGCCGGGCTGCCCAAGCCCGTCGTCGACCCGTTCAGGCGCCAGCCGTAGATCTCCTCGGCTTGCAACGCATCTTCTCGGGCGATCTGGAACCGGGCATCCACGTTCGCAATGGCACCGTCGTAGGTCCACTGACGTCTGGCGGCGTTGCTGCTCCATGGAAAATCTGCTTCCAACCAAGTGGTCCGGTCATCGACCGAGGCCCCGAGGCTGTTGAGCAGCGTGTTCTGGGCACGGATGGGCGTGACCAGATCAACCTCAAAGAGGTACTCGGCAGTTTGGGTGCCCGTGCTCATACGCAGAGCATTGCGCCCATTGACCGACACGACCGACGCAAAGTGCTTCGTGCCGGGGAACCCGGTAGCCTGCTCATCACGCACAAGAATCAGATTGGCGTTCTGCGGCTGGGCAACCACGGTCGAGACGAAAGTTGGCGTGTCGCTGTAGATACCAGGCGATGCAATGGCCTTGACCCAGAACTTCCTTTCTCCATCAAACCCAGAAGGCAGGGTGTAACTGGTGGACTTGACCTCGGCCACAAAGAGCGAGGCATCCCAGGCCGCTCCCTCGCGAAGCTCGTACCCCACCACCTCAGGTTCGGGGTTGGGCTGCCATCGAAACTCCAGCCGATTTGCCGACTGCACCACATCGAACTGGCGCACGGTCGATGGGGCCAGCAAACTCAGTACGAACGTCGTGACATTGGCGCTGTAGTTACCTGAAGTGTCGTAGGCCCGGATGTGATACGGGTAGAGGCCAGCTGCGCTTTGGTCGTGGACCATCTGAGTGCCGGCGGTCTTGGCCACCAATTCACCGTTGTCCCAACCCGGACCTACACGGACCTCATAGCCTGCGAGATCCGCATCCTCGACCCCATCCCAGGTGAGCAGAAGATCGGACACACGTCGCTGGACCAAGAAACCTGTGACTTCCGATGGCGGTAGCGTCTTTCCCAGGACCGTTTCACTCAAGGTCGCAGGTGCGCTTTCCTTGCGTGTGATTCCGATCGCACGCAGGCTGAACTCATATGCTCCCTCTTGCGCATCTCGGATTTCGATGTAGTTGGCGCTGGTGAGCGGCAGGCTCACGAAGTTGCCACCGCCCACTCGGTAGGACAGCCTGTAGGCGACGGCAGTCTGAACCTCATTCCACGATACCTGCACCAGCACCTGCGCCTGGTCTTTCACCCGGTACAGGCTCTCCTGCATGGAAAGACCTGTTGGGGCTGGCGGCATGTCTGACAGGACTGTGATCGAGCGGGGCTGCAGAGCCAGTCCCTTCTCAATCGCATCGAACTTGCTCGGGTTGTGAGCGAGCGCGGTGACCTCATGCACCCCGGGATCCCGCTCGGCGACCCCCACCACCCTAAAGAGCTGCGGCTCAATGATCGAGGAAGAAAGTACCCAGATGGCATCGGGCTGCGGCACTGCGCTGAAAGGAATCGAAACGGTCAGTGCCCGACCATAAATCGGCCCCACCAACCGCTCTTCGACTTTACCGGTGGGCAGTACGACCGAAAGCCTCCAGGGGAGGTCCGCAGGCAGGTCCTGATCGAGGGTGACTGTGCTCGCGGTTGCTGATGCGATCCTTCCCCCAAGCCGCATGCCGCCTCGCACTGGATCAGCCACCTTGATGACATCGCCAGGGCGGACAACAGCTCCCTCCAGTCCCGTTCGGAAGGTGACGATCTCGGATTCCGATTGCTCGGAATACAAAAGCCACTTACCCACCCGATAGGCCTGCCCCCGAGAGGTACAACCCAACGCCACCACTTCGCTCTGCACGATGCCATAGCGGGCAATGCCGGCGGCATCCTCGACGTACTCCACCTTCTGGCGGTAAAAGTCTTCCGGATCGTTCCAGGTAACCAAGGCCACGGTGTGCCGCGCCTTGGCCGATGACCCCTGGTAGGCAAATTCACCGTCTACGACATTGCTGGGAGCGAACTGATAGACCGCATCTGCGGGCGCATCCTGCGTGACCGTAATGGCACCACCGGACCAGTAGACCATGCCCCGAAAGATCGAGGCCATGTCCTGCACGACCTTATAGGCCTGCTCTCGAGTCTGAAGGTACAGGTTGCAAGTAAATCGCGGCTCCACACCACCCAGACCGTTGGGAACCAATTGATCGCAGTATTGGGCCACCCGATAGAGCGCCCACTTGTCGACCTGAGCCTCAGGGATATACCCACCCAAGCCGTAGCGGCTGCTGGTGACCAAGTCGTAGAAGCACCACGCGGGGTTATCGGTCCAAGCTATCTTGAAGGTGCCGTTCCACACACCGCTGTATGCGCGGGTGCTCGGGTCGTAGTTCACGGGAACGCGCACCCGCAGCAATTTCATGTCATAGCTGCGGCGCGGAATGCTTGAGAACTGGGATGCGTCGACCCTAAGCGCCACGAGTGCGCTGTTGGGATAGCGCAGCTTGCTCTCGATGACCTCTGTGTAAGAGTCAACAAAGGTCTTGTTCTGGATGGCGGTAGACGCAGAGTCGGCCGTGATGCGTCGAACCCGAATGTCCCACGGGCCAGTACCAATGAGAGGCACGTAGTAGCTGCGCTGGTACTTGGTGGTGGTCTTGCCAGAGATTGTGTCGTTGATGATCTCCACGAACCCTGCGCCGTTGACCTGGCGATCGATGGCGAAGGTCACCGTGCTGCCATTCAGGTCGCCGTTGGTCGTGTCCTGGTTGGTCAACTGTGGCACGCTCACCTTGACCCGTACCGCATCCACATCCGGGTCGGTGATGGAGCGCACCACCGGCTGGCTCGCCTTGACCTCTACCCCGACGACCACCTCGTTCTCAACGGAGGAGAACCCGGGCACATAGCTTTGCTGCTGGCTGCCGTTACGGGTCTCCAGGGTGACGCCTGAGAAGTTGGTCGAGCCATCCGGATTCTGAATGGGCGTGTCGTCCAGGTAAACCGATTGGAGGCCGTCCACCAAACCCTCTATCTCGCCCTCAGAGATCAGGTCGACCACACGCGCATAGGCTTTGGAGCGCAAGCTGTCGGGCGCTTCTTGGGCCACACGGGCACTGCCCCCACCCCCTTTGCCGCCACCGCCCGCGCCAATGATAAGTATGGTCATGCGGCTATCTCATCGTCGTCAATACCGGCACTGATCACCGCCGAACCCACAATCAACCGACCGTACCCCACCGGCACAGGATGCCCCTGGGCGGTGGTGTTGACTGCGCCATTGAAACTGTAGCTGGGCTT
>JACCEA010245792.1_pt1 | contig 14244 bp, 5 predicted proteins | sample 7449851 | NCBI WGS metagenome assembly JACCEA01 (sample SAMN15323453, study PRJNA562643) | freshwater metagenome | isolation source: river surface water | place: USA:Blue River Watershed | collected 2017-08-18 | reverse complement strand
GCTCGTTTCCATCATTATTGGTATCGTATTGGTAGTAGGGCTGCATATAATATGGAATATTGCCTTGCACCTGCTCTTGTCCTGATGGGCGATCATTACCCGCGAAAGTACCACCGTCTGTAGATGGGGTGGTTACTGGGTTGGTGGCTCTCGCTGCGGGTGAGTTGGTCATTTCTACACCTTTACCTGAAACAGGGGGACTAGAATGTTCACTTTGATCACTCAATCTTTCATATCTACCCCTTCCACCACCTAAGCCAGCAAGGAGAGCTCTACCTGCGGGCGAAATTGTCATGGGTGTGTGTGAAGGAAGATCAGAAAAAGCAGGAACATCATCTGCTTGGAGAAAATAGCGTAAAGCACGATAACAACCATAAATAAAGCCCACTTGGACCACCATCGCGGCGAGTATGAATCCTGCGGTTTGCAGCGGCGACAATTCACTGAAATTTGGCAAGTTTGTGGCAATAGAATTCGTTGCATCATGGTAATAAACAACACCACGAAGAAATTGATTCTGGACCAATGAAGTGGCTCCAAGTATCTTTGAAATAGATGCAGCAACCGTTTCCCTTATCTTTGGCAACGCCACATCCACAATCGAATCCATTAGTTGTTTCATTTGTCCTTATACAAATCTTAACTTTTTATTTGAAAACAAAGCAATATAAATCATTCACCAATTTTGAAGTTGAATATTTCCAATAGAGGTTGTCTTTCAGCGTTTATAATATTTGGCCTAGAGTAGAGAGTACCGTACAAAATGAAGAGAGGATTCGTAAGTATTTCCGAAGTTTCAAGAGCATTAGATAGTCGCTTTCTCAAAACGAAAATTTTCAAACCTCCTACCAAGATACGAAAAATTCAGATGGTGTGATGTCAGAAGTGTCAAATTTTGAAGAGGTAAGGTTGGAATAATTAATTGTGGTTTAATTGTGGATTGGATTTTAAAAGTACACGATCCATTATATTTACCCAACTGACTTTTCTTTAACAGGTAGTAATGACTTGTTATATGGTTGAACTATGGGTTACAGCAAACGTTACCAATACTGGTAACATAGTGTATGTAATATGTAATATGTAATCAATACTTTTCCAATGATCACCGTTATTAATTCAAAAAAAAATTAATTGATTATGTTTGCATATAATATCACGATATGTAGAAGTAGATATTCCCAATCTATTGTGTTCTTCAACAAGATTTTCAATTAATCTAACTATTCATACTTCTCTTGATATTATACAATTTAGATATATATCGCATACCTATTCTATATTTGTGAAGAACAGATGATATTTTGGTTGAATTCTTAATTTTGCAGCGACTGAACAAATACTACTCCAGATAATGGCAACACAAGAAATGCAACTAATTCAAAAAATGAGTGTATATAAAAATCATACTAACGCCCAATAGTGGCGTACAATCATCGTCTATACAGTAAATTTTGGTGTAATATCAACCGTCTGCTCAAGTTAAAATAATAGTGCGTTCTATAGTATTGTTGTAAGTCACGTTAAACGCTATGCCAGCACGTTTACCCCATGAAGCCAATTCACGAGTTTCATTGTAAAATCGGAAACCGTGTAGATCATAAAATTCTTGCTTAGCAAAATTGGAACAATGAAACAAATAATCTTCGATCTCTTTCAACTCATGATAAGTGATGTCATGAAAGGAAATGCTATTGGTGGAACAACAATCTACACCAACCTTGCCTCTTAACTCTAAATCATAATACTTTTGCCAATATCCTTCAGGGAGCGGATCCGAAAGTGGAATATAAGTATACAAGAAACCTGGTTCAAATAGATGAAAACGATGTCGATTGAATCTATCAGAAGTATTGAATGGCAATATTTGTTGGATAGAATTATCTCGTAAACATAGTCCTAACATCATATCTTCCGCAGACTCCTTTTTAAATATATTGCATTCATTTTGCTTCCAACTTTGTATCAAAACCTCTAACGCTTTCCTATCCAATAAGTACCCTGGTCCTCCTGAATTATACGTAACATTACTTGGATTGGTAAATGATAAACCCAAATACATTCCTGGTTTTAAACGTTGAGTGGATCGAATCTCATCACTATCCAGATATTCGTATAAATTCTCCATTATCACGTACATGTCGTCTCCCCCCAACATGAACCAATCATAATCCTCTCGATAGAATCTGTCAATATACTTCCATATTGCCACAGACTTTTGCCACATGTTGCTATAGGCTTCTTCTCCCATGTGATCCACAACCACAGCGGGGATTGAAAGATCTTCGATGGTACTAAACACCAAGAACCCGGTACATTTCCGACCCCAACTTTGCCGAATAAATGCAATATTAGTATCGTGTTTCTCTTTAGTAGTAAAGATACCACAGAAGATGCGAGGAAGAAATTCCAAGGAATGAAATCGTTCATCATTCAAATCTTGATCCATAGCATTGGATTGCAAAATATGAGAAATAACCACATGATTGAGCAATATGGCGGTGGATGTGCCTAATAATCGGCAAGGGTGACGAAAGTCATCCTCGTCATCAATGATAATTCGATGATTGGTCAATAGGTTAGAATTATGATGAAAATTTCGAGACTCCAAATCGATCTTCCTTGGGGGAATAACATGAGCCAATTCCAATGAATCGATCGCGATAGCAAAAGTCGTTACCATCTGTTGTAGTTCTGTGAGCTCAACTGATGTTCTGATACTCTCATCCAATTTAGAAATATAAGCAGGATCAAAATATTTACTCAGTACTTTATCATGCCATTTCAAATGCACTTGAAACGGAATGGAGATATCATGGGGGAACTGGGAATCTTGTGGGACACCAAATGCAAAAATACTTTCAAAATAAATGAACGAATTATCGTGACTCCTCACTTTTAAGTAAGGATTGGATCTTTTGCTTCTAAATGTCTTGAACACGGGATTCTTGATTTGGTCGACATCCTTGATGTTTCTATCGTCGCTACTTCCTTCAATAAAATTGTTATCTCCATTTCCAGCTTCCCCTTCCTCATATATCCATTTGTTGGAGTTACATGGCAACACAAACTTTACTGCATCACCAAAGTTGAAATTCAATAGCAGCGCACTCAAAATGATTCGTTGCATGGACAATTCTTCTTGTAATTCAGTTTTATGATCCTCTATTATGGAGATATTATTTTCCAAAGCATAAAAATAGTAAACCAATTTGGCATATTTGGCATAATCATAAAATGATACTCGCGCTTGGACTTGAAACTTGAACATAACAAGCTCTTCAGCATAAGGAGATGAGGAGACACCATTTTCATCGACCCTATGGTAGGAATTGACAATCTTAAGAATTGATTCGAAAACTGAAGTGTGAATTTCAGTGGCAGCCACACAAGATAGTCCCATTTGCAATGAATGAATACTATGATTTTGTTCTGGTGAATGCATCAAAGGCACATCGTAACGAAGCATGGAGCACATACCGTCTTCGATATCTACATGGTGCTCCCATGGTTGTGTGAGAAGGTCAAGATAATGGAAGGTGGCAGATAGAGGTATAATAACAAAATTTGATAAAATTAGGAGAAAACAAACAAACTGAATATTCAAGGACAAAATGCAGAGGTGCCGTGAAAGGGCTAAATTTTGCTTTGACCGAGGAATAGAGTTCATTACGGACTGTTAGAGGGTAAAAGTCACATAGATGCAACACTACTCCATGGCCATATAAATGGAATGGAAGAATACAAAAATATCTTAGGGTATCCCGCGAAGAAGCACAATTCCAAAAATCCGCCTTATTAGAAGCAATACTAGGATACATAACCGAAAACCATTGAGAAACGGTCGTCTTTTTATTGGGCTACAATATGACAATACCGAATGAATACCAGTTGGTATGTCATTGCCTTTTTTGCATATGAGAGCAAATGGTGAGACCAGATCGCTTCCATATAAGCCTTGAGAAATCAATTTACTTTCCTGGTGAAATTATCAAAGGCAATTTGCACTTGATTACATCTCAACCGATCAAATGCCGCGGATTACGTGTACACATTCAAGGGAAGGGACATTGTCGCTTTACTCATCACAATGGCGAAAAGACAGAAGTATGCACCAATACACAGTTTTACACCAACTGCCGGCGAACTTTTTATGGTAATGTTCATATGACTCCTGTGATCGATGAGGCTGGATCAAACGCCATATTTGGCCCACCTTGGGCACCAGATGAAGGGGTTTTATTTATTAACCTGCCCTATGATGCAACTGTCTTGATTTTGCAAGCGATGGATCACAATTGGACAAAGAAAGATGTTGTCTTGGGAGAAGTGGCTGTGGAGATTAGTCAGTGTGTTGGACGAGGAGAAATGCAATGTCATCTCCTTCGAAATGGAAGACCAGAAACAGGGTTGATCTTCTTCGAAATGAATTGGGATGAGGAGCACAGCAACTTGACTGACGTCATTGGAAACCCACTACGATGTTTGAGAGTAAGAATTATTCGTGCAATTGGATTGCGAAATTTGGAGATGATTGGTAAGAATGATGTCTATGTGCGGGCATATGCCCTTCCGTTGGGACAATTTGTACAACCTGGACAATCTTTACCGGAGCCTATTCGAGACATTACACTGCCGTTGGGAGAGTTGAATATTCCATTCCAATTTCAATTACCAGGCGATCTTCCGTCCTCCATAGCAAGGACTAGTACAGATTACATTGTGTATTCTATGTATGCGAATATTGATATTTCTTGGAGACAAGATCCATCAACACGTGCATTTTTTACTGTGATGCAGCCTAATCCTGCATCTGCTTTCATGAATCCTAGACAACAATCACTAACCCAAAATATCTACAAGCAAGCATATTTACCACCATGTTGCTGTTATGCATTCAATTTGGATTGTATGGGTGCAGAAGGTATTCTAACGTGCATCGCGAGTTGTGATCGAGGGGCCTATGCTCCAGGAGAGGAGGCAATGATTAATGTCAATTTTGGTAGTACATGGCCAGAAGCACTTAATCGTACTCAAGCCATCGAAGTTAGTTTATTGCAACAAGTGAAACTGAGTGCCGAAGGTCATTACCATTATCACACATACCTCGCATCGGAACCATTTATCGTAGGACCTCAATCGAAGGAAATTATTTTCCCGATTCCCTCAACATCTCCGACCTACCGTGGAGGGCTGGGGCATGATGATGCAATATGGTTTCGCTCTATGGCACAATATGGGAATCGTTGGTGCATTGCAAGACCTGACCCCATAACGTGGGAGTATGCGATAGCTATTGATATTGTGATGTCCTTACCAACCACAGGGTTGGCAATGTGCATTGGAAATCCAACAGTAACTCGTAAGTTCTCAATTAAGTTGCCTATTTTAATTACAGCGTTGGGGTTGGCATTATTGCCACCTTCCCAGCAGCAAATAGTTCAATATCAACAACAGCTGCATCAAATGCACATACAAGGTGAACAACAACAACATATCGATCGACAAATAAATGCAATCCAGAATGCTTCTATAGACTCACAGATGGTGCACCCTCAGCATATTCATCAATTCATGCCGGGAATGGTCCCCCAAAATGGAATGTCAGGCGGTATCATGACAGTCGGTGCTCCTGTCATGATGCAACCAACACTTGGGATGCCAGCGGGAATAAATGGTGTGATGGTCACTCAACCAATGATTCGCAACGATTTTACCGGCATAGTTCAACAACCTGCCCAAGGGTTGATGATGGTTATGAATCAAAGTGGTATTCAAATGATTATGGGCCCTCCAGGTCCAATGATCCAACCAGGAGCACCTGGTGGAATGATGTTCTCCCCCCCAAATATGTTCACCAGCAATCAAGTCCACCCATATAATCCGCAAGTAGCGTTCAGTCAAGAAGTCACACTGCAACCGCAAATTCAAAATTTTCAGCAATCTCAGCAAAGTCACCCCAATAGCTCTGTCAGTAATACACAAGGGTTCACTGATGCCTATGGGTTCTCCACTGCTATTAAATGGAAAGATGATTCACGAGTAAAAGAGGCTCTGCCAGCTCTTCGACTATGTCAAGTAGCACCTTCACACTCAAATGCTTGTGTGATTCGTGATCCTGAAGAAGATTACACAGTGAACGATAATAATGACTTAACTTACAAGCCAGTGTTCTATATGAGCCCACCCAAAAGAACGTGATTGATGACTCACTATATTTGTTCGAAATTAGATTGTATATTTTGTGTCATTTTTACCATATGTCAAATGCGTATTTATTATTTTTCTGTACTTTATTTCATTTATTGGTGTATTCTGGTTTGGATAAAATCTTCATGTGCATTTTTGAATGCAAAGCAAGGTATGTAACCGTTCCTTTAAACAAGTTATTGTGCTTTCAGGGCGAAGCAAACAAACTGACGATGTATTTCCATATTTGAATATTAAAACCAAATGACAACATTATACATATATATACTAAGTCCAACCAATTCACAAACAGCAAATTAATAATATCTACAATGTCAAATACCTTGCAAAATAAACAAATTGAAAAGGAAATCTTTACTGCCAATCACGGAGAAGAATTATACCTTTTACGCATTGTACAAGAGTTGTTGTCTTGTTTCTGAGAATAGCAAAAGTACTTTGATATCCCCTGTACAGTATTTACTACAAGCGTTACAATGATGCGTCCTCAACGTACTCGGTAAAGATTAACGGACCACCACAGCAACGAAAGAGGAATGGAAAACCATGGGGAAATTTATTTCCATCGACAGGAAAATGTACCTCGATTTTTAGTTCGAATGCACAGGAGGACTCATATAGAACATAGGTTTATAATTTAATTCATTCATATCTTGAGGATTGAAATCTTCTTCTGCATCACGAATCATGCATGCATTATAACTACTTGGAACCATTTGGCACGCTCTCAAGGCGGGTAAAGCTTGCTTTACATGTTCATCATCCTTCCATTGAATATTTCCAGTAAAACCGTAGGCATTAGATTGTCCTGCCGTGTTAATATTCGAATACCCACCCATACTCTGATTTACCCCAGTAGAATTTCCGCCATAACCGCCACCTTCGGGAGGAGACTGGAGTGGTTGTTGTTGCTGGTGAGGAAGAGAGACAACTGTTCCTGTTGGACCCATTGACTGTTGTGGGGGTAGAACCTGCTGTTGTTGGTGGACCGGTGGCGGAAATGCGACCGCCGGCTGCTGTCCAATGCCCATTCCCATCATAGGCGGCAATTGTGGTTGACTTGCGTGGAAATTTGTATTTGCAGGGACCACTGAGGCAGATGCACCGCGCATCATACCAGGGTCACTTCCAACCGGAAGGAATGACTGTGGATTTGCAAAACCTACCATACCAGGCTGTTGCTGAGGATATCCAGGAGCAGACGCCATCATCATAGGTGGTTGATGCTGCTGAGCCAATAACTGCTGCATAGGTGGCGGTTGAATACCTAATAATGCCAATCCAATACCGCTAATCACAATAGGAAATCGCAGAGTGTAGTCACGGGCGACCAGCGTCACTCCCGGCAAATTGATACTAACTGTCAAATCTAAGGTATAGCTCCAAATAATTGGATCGGGACGTTGCATGGCCCAACGACCACCATAGCGCCGGGCTTCTCCTAACCACCCAGCATCCTGACCAAGACCACCATTGTAAGTGGGTGAGATTGGAGGGACTTGCATAATGATTTGAGTTTGCGTTGGCTGTATACGCAATGAAGCACAACTATAATCTCGATGTTCAGTATATCCTTCTGCCCAAAGACGGACATGCTGCCTTAAAGTAATGCTCACTGATTGAATCCTCGACAAAAACTCAGAATAGTCACTATTGAGTGACATATTCATAATAATATTTTCACCTGGTGCATATGAGCCACGATCAGTGGCAGCTGCAAGATGAAGAGTTCCAAGTGCACCCATGCAATCTAATGAGAATGAACAACAACAAAATGGGGGGATACAACACTGCTGATACAATGCTGGGTGTACATCTTGTTTCATAGGCCACATCATTAAAGACGCAGGATGGGGCTGCATAACTGTGAAAAAGGCACGTGTAGATGGATCCTGCTTCCAAGCAATATCAATATTCGAATAAATGGAATACGCAATGTAATTGTCTCCTTCGCGAACTATTGAAGAAGGCAAGTCGGATGGTAACTGAAAAGTGAATGGTATGACCATTTCTCCAGGATTGAGAATCAAATCTACTGATGGTGACGGTAACGCTTTGTTTGGAACAATTTGAGCATTATCGGGCAAGGCATAGGCTTGAACATAAACATCATTTTTGCCAAACCATTCTGCACTTCGCAACCCCAAACATCGATACACCTGCAATCTTAAACATCGGTACTGGTTGCCAAAACTATCCGTCGAGGTATTGCTAAGGTCCCAGTCCATCTGGAAATATATGGACCCACTTTCCGGTTTCCCGTTGCGCATTAATTTGCATTCTAATTGGCCACGGCCAACACATTGATTAATATCTACAAGTACTTCACCGAGCAGTGCATCACGTTTCAACCATGCGTAGTCCATAGCTTGTAAAATAAGAATATTGGCGGTCATTGGGAGATTAATTAACAAAATGCCCTCATCAGGGGCCCAAGGAGGCCCAAAGATAGCATTTGCCCCAGCTTCGTTGATCACTGGCGTCTTATGAACGTTGCCAAATACAGTTCTCTTGCAGTTAGTGTAGTACTGGGTATGAGTGCGCGTTTCTTTGTCGTCGCCAGATCCTGTGATAAATCGACTGTGACCTTTTCCTTGAATATGTACACGAACTCCACGGCATTTTATTGGCTGCTGAATTGAGAGGTAAAGAGTTCCCTGCATAAAAAGTATGTTACGATAACATGACCTCTAGTAGAAGTCTTACCCTCAATATTTCCCCTGGAAAATAGATAGGTTTTTCAAGGGCGATGTGATAGCGAGTCGGTTTTGGTGCCATGATTCAGCTTTCGAAGACAAAAACATGAAACAATCCAATAGTATGTATGATTCGGATTGGGGATTCGCCTTTGGTCCAGCAGTTGAGATATATTTTAAATGTGGATACGCCACGAAGTTGAGCAGATGAAACGGCGCGCAGCAGCCAGCAGCAGCCAGCACAGCAGGCCGCACAGAGCAGCGCAGGCACAGCATTTGGATTATATTTAATTATCTAGCAGTTATTTATATTTTAATATAGATATAATTCAGCGATAGTAGTATTCGAAACCATGGTAAAATGAATTCCATAATTTAACTTGCCGAATACCAAATACGGATATTTCAACGAAATCTACGATAATGTAAACACAAATAACGTCTACATCAAATATTCTTTCAAGTGTCCACATCAGTACGCTTGAAGAAGATGGTCGCCCCACTCATGGAGTAAAACAATTGCTCTGTTTCGCGTCGGAAGGATTCGAGCTTCTTAGCAGTCGTTTGTAGTGTATGAATCTGATGCAACAAAAACTGTTAGTCTTTGCAGAAGTAAATATTGATAGGTGTTACCTCTTCTTCTTCTTGATAATTATCCACTTCATCATCCTCATCATCGTTGCCTTTCTTTCCGCCTCCGAACCCAAAGAAAGATGACCTCTTCTTTGCTTTCTCTTCTTTTTTCTTTGCCATTGCTGCCTCTTTGGCAGCTCTCTTTTCTTGTTGTATCTTCAGATTTTTAGCATCTTCTTTCATTTTTGCACCAACAGACTCCTCCCAATGAAGACTTTCGTGCTTTCTCGTTTGCTTCAAAATGGCAAGACAATATGCAACGCCCATTGCAAATCCATCATCAGTGAAATACATTTCCTTCATGTTGACATTGGCACGTCCAATTTTGTACATCGCATCTTTCGCAATCAATGACGAGTCAACCCAACTAATGCACATAGCAGGAACTATAAGTAAGAGAAGTCAATTTTTACATCTTATTAGAGACGATCGGAACTTACCAATCATGTAAAAATACTTCAAATGATCATGTTCTGCATTGAGAAGGACTGATTGAAAAACATTCACTAAAACTTTGAAATAGTCACTTCCTTCACCAAAATTTTTCACAAGAGTATCAATACACTCATCCAAGTTCTTAGCTGCTCGTACCGTTTCCTTTGTCAAATGAGCACCTTCAATTGCGGGACTTAAGATTTCATTCGTATCAGAATCAACCGTTGCTGGTTTACCATCACCTGAATAGTCATGAAAAGATATTAAATCATCAAAATCTGGTAAATATTTCACTGCTTCAGAACAATAGTACATGGATGCAGAGCGAACCATTCGTACATATCCTAATGCATTACCGATTTCTGTGATCAACACACGAAATTGGTCCAAAAAGCTCTTATTCTCGCTGACTCCTAACTTACGGATTTCACGAACAAACTTTACTGCACGATCATAGGGATACACATTGTTACATTCATGCTTATGCTTTCGATACCAACGATGTTCACGTGAAAGATAAGCCTTAATATAATCATCGAATAGGAATTGTGAGAAAATATGGAACTTCGAAGACAAAAATTGATATGTAAAGTTCACAGTTGTATTCAACACACCCAAACCATGTTGGCGAATCGAAGCAGCAATCGATTGAATCTTAATCGTGTTGCAATGTTTCGACATTTTTTCTTTGTCAGCGCGGAATTCAATAAATAATTGCATATTCATATTATAGACAAAACGACTAACAAAAATATGAATGTTACGCATAATTTGTAAGACATCCAAACCTTGGTCTAGCGAACCCATAGGTAAGAAGTTATCCATCAAAGCCAAGTTAAACTTATCCAGTGCTAATTGCCTCATGTCAGAATATGTTCTCCAATCATGCAATGCTACAGTTGTTAGATTATAGAAGTTTTGATTGAGGTAATGACACACCTCTTGTTTGATTTCGATAGAAATTCCCAAAATGCGGATAAATGATATATCTAAAAATGGCTTGATCGGACGCAAATTTTCAGTCTTTGGATTAACTGATTGCATATGATCAAGATGCTTCGTGTGGACATGTAAACGTAAATCATTTTCAATATCACGACAAAGTGGTTTGATGATATAATGTTGCAAGGAGTTGATCAAAACATTTCGATAGTGGAAACAATAGTGTGCATTGTCATCGTGCAGAATATTTTGACACAAAATAATACCATCTTCGAAGACATTGTAGAAATAGGCCAATCTTTTGCATTCCGTCGGTAGGTTATACATCTGCTGCAAAATAAAGGGAATAATATCCACATGGAAGTAGACAAAAGCACAATCAGATGATGACGGTATCTCTTTTGATAATGCAATTATTGCTAAGAGCTTGTTAATTAAACCATGAAAACGCTGAATCTCTTTCTCTGTCTTGAAAACCACATTAGCAGATGAGGAGTTTGCTGTAGTAGAAGAAACAATGATCTCGCACACCAAACTAATCGCCGATCGACGCAAGGAAGAGAATGATTCGCTACTTTTCAGCAAATGTTCCAAGAACATTGTTACTTGGTATAATGTCAAGAGATGTTGATCAATCTTTCGTTGTGACATTGAGTCTAACTTGGCTTTCATTGGTGTGATCATCGCACATAGCTTGTCACTGATGTGGCGGTAAATATGAGTCAAATATTGCGAAAATATGGCTTGCTTTCGTACCATTACAAATTGCATAGCCTTGATAGTTTCAAGCAAGATTGCCAAGTCCCAAACTATTGTCTTTGTTAGTGGAACTTGCATGTTCGTATGCATAACCAAACAAGATTTTGCCAAATAGTTACAACGCTTCGTCAACGCACACCCCTTTAAAAAGATATTGGAATAAAGATCTAACACATGACCAACCGATGACAAACCGTGTTCATTGCTAGTTATTTCATTACCTAAGAATGGTTGCAATCTAGATTCAGCAAGGATCATCCAAGCTTTACACTGTGCAATTAACATCGTCGCTTTGTTATTGAACGTTTGGTCAAATTGAGGCAAATACGTCTGTTTACGGAAGATTTCTGGATTCATTGGGTCCAGCTTTTTATGATCCAGACCTTGAAAACTGCAATATTGAGTCAAAAAGTCAGAGATATTCCACATGTCCGTGTCAGAAATCATGATAGACGGTAACGTCTTCTGAATGCTCCATATTAACCGATAAAGTTTAGAATCAGGCGGACGATTTGGTGGTAAGAGACGACGATACAAAGCGTAAATAGCTATAGCACCCATGATTGTCTGGCGTTCATTTAATTCGGTATTTGAACCAAGTACCGAGAGAGAAGACTCAATCATTACTTTCATGCAGTGCATTAATTCTCCGTCAATGAATGTTTGATTGGAACGAACAGATATATACTCTGGAGATTCACGCTCTGCCATGTACTCTTCCGGTTCTAAACCAGGCAAAGGCAATACTTCTTCAAAGTTTTGTTCAACACAAGTCTGAAAGATACTCCCGGTCATTAAGCGTTGATCAACTGACACCAAAAGTTGCTCGAAAGTCGCCATGGCTTCCAAAGTTGTTCCGAATGACGCCGGATCTGAACGAACATAACCAATCATCGACTTGTAAGATACCCAAGCATCTAATAGCGTGTCATTATGTTGAATAATAGCATCCAAGGATATTAATACCGTCAACAAGTCACCGAGTCCGTGAAAAGCATTCATCAAATGTGTATGCTGAAAAGTGGAGCGATATAGCGGTTGCTTCGTTACATGATAGATCGCAGACAATTGTTGAACAAAATTAACACAAACCACATTGCAGCGATGAATAAAATTACACAACTCCGCGAGAAAAGGTAAGAATTTACCAATCATCTTTTCTTTGCAGCCGGTAATGGATAAATCGACAATTAATTTCTTATACTCTGCCGTTTTGAATGATGTTGCCACATTACTATGAGATCCACTTACGTGGTCATGACCCTCACAAATGTCCTCCACAGGAAGTTGTCCAAACAGCTGAAGAGGACGAAAAAAACGTGATTCTGCAATATCCTTCAAACCTTGAATTTCATCGAGTAGATACGTCATGACAACCAGAATCTTTCTTAATGGCTCTTGAACAGGTAAATCACTGTCAATATCTTCATCTCCCTTTAAGGCTCCTTCCATTGGCGCCTGTTCTGGGTTTGGATTTGTGTTGATCATGTGTTTCTTGGTAACAAGAAATAAATCTTGTGCCAAAACTTTGTCTTCACCAAGATCCGTGATAAAAGTGACTGGATGATGGAAATTTTCTTCAACATGTTGCAATATATCCTGATAGTTTGCTTCATCAATTGTGTTGAGCAACGTTTCATGGGATTGAATGAATTGAAATAATTGCTGGGTTTGTTCATCGATTGGCTTCTTCGTTGTTGCATCTGATTCAAATGCTGCGCTCCAATCATCAGCCGCGCTCATGATAATGGAGGGATAGCAGTCAAAGACAGGATAGAGGCGAAAGAGCAAGTTGTTGTCTCTGGTATTGTACAATAACAAGCAACCCCAAACTTGGCGAACCGATACGAGATCTTTCGCTGAATTCCACGTATTTTTCACAACTATTCCCGAAAAAGTAATCAGCCCCATAGTTCTAGATTCTCTACTCTGGCGCAACTAGTGAATCCGAATTAAAATAAGGCCTTATTGTATATCTATGGAATAAAAAACGTTTTTGGGGATACAGGCCCTGTACTGACTGAAGATGAAGATCTTGGGGATTGTTATTTTGGTGTGCTTTTTGTTAACAGCGTTTGCGGAGTACAGATTACTGAAGGAATACGCGTCAGATCATTTTTTCGATGGGTTCAACTTTTACTCTGGTGATGATCCTACCCACGGATTTGGTGAGCGTTGAATTCAACAAACTTCAATGTTAATATAACTTCGTTGCGGTCATGATTCTTAGTCAACTATGTAGATCAGAGAACTGCTTCTTCAAAAGGGTACGCTTCAATTACTTCAAGTAACCAAGTTTACATGTACGGATAAATGCTACACAACTTCAACTAGGAAAATTATGACCTATTTCTGTATTCTTTTAGTGGCGTAGATCATATCAATAATGCCACTGGGCGAGGTAGAGACTCTGTAAGGCTTGAGAGTAAAGACTTGTACACGACAGGATTGTTTATTTTGGATTTGGAGCATATGCCCCATGGTTGTGGTGTGTGGCCTGCCTTCTGGACATTTGGAGACAACTGGCCCAATAATGGGGAAATTGATGTCATTGAAAATGTGCATGAAG
>JACCEA012114952.1_pt1 | contig 14247 bp, 15 predicted proteins | sample 7449851 | NCBI WGS metagenome assembly JACCEA01 (sample SAMN15323453, study PRJNA562643) | freshwater metagenome | isolation source: river surface water | place: USA:Blue River Watershed | collected 2017-08-18 | reverse complement strand
GCTCAATCAACATAGACAGAAGGTGAGCAATGAGGATCGAAAGCTGGCAGTGGATTGTCATCCTCGTAATCGTTTTGCTTTTCTGGGGAGCTCCAAAGCTTCCTGCCCTAACCAAGAGCGTTGCAGAGTCTCTTCAGATCTTCCGCAAGGAGATCAAGAAGCCAGAGGCTGAGGGCTCCAAGAAGGGCGAAGAGGGCGAGAAGCAGAAGGACTAATGTTTCGGCGCAAAAACAAAGAGCGCCGCATGTCCTTGGGTTCCCACCTTAGGGAACTGCGCGTCAGGCTGACATGGTCGGCACTGTTTATCGCGATTGGATCAGTGGGCGGATGGTTTTTATTCGACCCGATCTTCGCTTTGCTTCAGCGACCACTAATTGAAGTTACCGAGGCGCGCGGCATTGATGCCGTAGTGAACTTTGGAACCGTGGTTGCTGCATTTGACCTAAGAATTCAGGTTTCGATCTTCTTTGGAGTGGTGCTGACATCGCCACTTTGGCTCTACAACCTTTGGGCCTTCGTTGCACCTGGGCTCAAGACTAAAGAGAAGCGTTACGCCCTAGGTTTTGTATTTGCCGCCCTGCCGCTATTTCTCTTTGGTGCCTGGTTTGCCTGGATTAACATCCCAAGATTCGTAGTCGGCCTCATTGGCTTTACTCCTGAAGGCTCAACGAACGTCATCAATGCCGCAGAGTACATTCTGTTTGCGGTGAGGGTTCTGCTTTTATTCGGACTCTCATTTGTCATGCCGGTCGTGCTGGTATTACTCAACTTTGCGGGAATCACGACCGCTAAGGGCATCCTGAAGTCATGGCGCGTGGCCGTTCTGATCATGGCGATTCTCGCAGCACTGGCAACTCCTGCGAATGAGCCATTCTCGATGTTCCTTTTGATGATTCCGCTGATTCTTCTGTATTTCACCGCGGTGGGTATCGCCCACCTAAACGACAAGCGTCGTGAGAGAAAGCTGGCTAAGACTCTTACCTCAGAGCCAGACGAAAGTGAGTGAGCTGAGTCCGGCCGAGCGCTACAAGCTCGCTAAGCAAAAGGCAAAGTTTCGCGAACTGGAGGCATTTACCGAGGGGCTAAAGTTCCCGCTAGATCAATTCCAGATCGATGCTTGCCAGGCCTTGGAGAGTGGTTCGGGTGTTCTGGTTGCAGCCCCAACCGGTGCGGGAAAAACAGTGGTCGGAGAGTTTGCGATCCACCTAGCAGTCGCCAATGGCAAAAAGGTCTTCTACACAACTCCAATCAAAGCCCTCAGTAATCAAAAGTTTGCTGAACTAACCGCAAGATATGGCAGAGACAAGGTTGGCCTACTAACCGGAGACACCAACAACAACTCAGACGCCCAGATTGTTGTGATGACGACCGAGGTTTTGCGCAACATGATCTATGCCACCTCGATGGCGCTTAGGGACCTGGCTTATGTGGTGATGGATGAAGTTCACTACCTAGCCGATAGGTTCCGGGGTGCGGTGTGGGAGGAGGTGATTCTTCACCTTCCGAAGGACGTGCTGGTGGTTTCACTGTCGGCCACGGTTTCGAATGCGGAAGAGTTTGGTGCCTGGTTGGCCGAGGTGAGGGGTAATACCCAGGTGATTGTGTCTGAGCACAGACCCGTGCCACTGCATCAGCATGTGCTTTTCGGGGACGAGGTCTTGGAGCTCTTCGAAACCGGTTCAAACCAGATGCGAGTGAATCCCGAGCTGCTGAAAAAACATCAAGCGCGAGCCAGGGGTCCGATATCGCGTCGAGGCAAATGGGGTGGGAAAGACTATTCGCCCCAGCAAAGAGGCTTTGGCCACAGTGCACAGGGAAGGCTTGAAAAACCCGAGGTTGTTGAAATCCTGGGGGAGCAGGGGCTTTTGCCCGCCATTTTCTTTATCTTCTCGAGGGCAGGCTGCGAGAAGGCGGTTGAAAGCTGTCGTAGGGCAGGGCTGAGGCTAACCAATAAAGAAGAGCAGGCTGAGATTCGCCGCATCGCTGAGGCACGCTGCACTCAGATAGCGGATGAAGATCTTGACACCCTGGGCTATTTTGACTGGCTCAGTTCACTAGAGCGCGGTGTTGCCGCCCATCACGCGGGAATGCTCCCAGCTTTCAAAGAGGTGGTCGAGGAGCTGTTTCTTCGAAAACTGGTAAAGGTTGTCTTCGCTACAGAGACTCTCGCATTAGGAATCAACATGCCCGCTCGCACAGTTGTTTTGGAGAGATTAGATAAATACAACGGGGAATCCCGAGTCAATATCACAGCGGGGGAGTACACGCAGCTAACCGGCAGAGCGGGTCGTCGAGGCATCGATACCGAAGGTCACTCGGTGATTCTGTGGGGGAATCAACTAGATCCAAACCTGGTGGCGGGTTTGGCCTCAAAGCGCACCTACCCACTGAATTCGAGCTTCAAACCCACCTACAACATGGCCGTTAACCTAATCTCGGCGTTTGGTGCAAGTCGGGCATCAAAGGTCTTGGAGCGCTCCTTCGCTCAGTTCCAGGCAGACCGTTCGGTGGTTGGACTTGCCCGCGTGATTGCGGAAAAGCAGGAGTCTCTCGAGGGCTATGAAAAGGCCATGGCTTGTCACCTCGGCGACTTCATCGAGTACTCAGCACTGCGCAGAGAGTTGAGTGACCTCGAGCGAAGCGGGGCTCAGAGCAAGCACCGCGCCGGTAAGGACATCAGGATGTCTAAGGGTCAGCGACAGCTAGACATGCGAATCGCCGATCTCAAACGTGAGCTCAGAGCTCACCCCTCGCATGGCTGCGCGGACCGAGAAGCCCATGCCCGTTGGGGAGAGCGCTATCAGAAACTGCGTAAAGAAATTGATCAGGCGATAGCCCAAATCGAGGGCAGAACCAACCAGGTTGCGAAGGTGTTCGGTCGCATCTGTCAGCTGCTCACCCAGTTGGGTTATCTGGTTGAGAGAGACGAGGACCTAGAGATTACGGCGTCGGGTTTGAGGCTGGGCAAAATCTACGGTGAGCGGGACTTACTTATTGCCGAGTGCATCAATAGCGGGGCATGGGCGGAGCTTGACCCTGCCAATCTCGCAGCCATGGCTACGGCTCTTGTCTATGAGGGTCGCAAAGACGAGGGTGACTACGAGCCAAAGCTGCCCAAGGGCAATTTCCGGCAAGCCCTAGAAGCCACCGAGGAGATTCAGGAGAAGCTTCTTGACCTTCAAATCGAGTATCGACTTCCGAAGGAGACTCAGCTCGAACTGAACCTCTGTTGGCCGATGTATCGCTGGGCCACAGGAGCCAGACTGGATGATGTTTTGAAGCTCTCCGGACTTCTTCCCGGTGACTTTATAAGGTGGTCCAAGCAAACAATCGACCTGCTTGACCAGCTTGCTCAGGGAGCTGATCCGCAGTTGGCAGAGACCGCCTACCGGGCAATGGATTTGGTCAAACGGGGCATTGTCGCCTACAGCTATTACGTCTGAAGTTAGGCTAGGTGAGTGCGCAGGGTAGAGCTATGGTGGCGGATTCCGCTAGCAGTTTTGGGCGGAATGGTTGCCCTTTACATCTATCCAACTGAAAACATCTGGGTGTTGGCACCGCTGGTTCCAGCTCTGATTCTGATTGCCACTTTGGGTATGGGTTTTTGGTTTGCTTTGCTAACCGGATTCCTTGCGGGTCAGGCGTTTTACATCGCCCATATCGAGTGGCTCGCACTCTATCTGGGTCCGGTGCCTCTGATTGCACTGAGCACCCTCATGTCCGTCTACTTTGCCCTTGGAGTTGCACTCACATCCTGGCTTTGGCGAAAACTCAAACCGAAGCCCAAGAGCATGATTTGGTTCGCCGTATTGGCCGCATCGATCTGGGTGGCCAGAGAGTGGCTTGCCATGAGCTTTCCCTATGGAGGGTTTCCATGGTCTCGGCTTGGCATGGCGCAGGCTCATGGTCCGTGGGCCAACTGGGCTTATCTCGGGGGAATTAGCCTGATCAGCTTTGTAATGGCACTAATCGGATCCCTAATCGCGGTAGCTGTGATTGCTGGAAGGAAGCGTGGCTTTCCAGTAAAGCCCACAGCAATCACTTTGATGCTGCTAGCTCTCGCCCCAGCGCTGCTGCCGCTAGGTCTTTTCAATTCACCAAGTGGTAGTGCGAATATTGCCGCCGTGCAGGGCAACGCAAATGCTGGGCTGTTCTCCAACCTGACAGCTGGAACGATTTTGCAAAACCACGTTGATGCCACGAAGTTGGTGTCCAAATCCGAGCTGGCTAAAGACCTTGACCTGGTGGTTTGGCCAGAAAACGCATCCGATGTTGATCCATTGAGATCCGAAGCCGCTCGATCGAAAATCAACGCTATTGCGGCTGAATTCAATGCCCCCTTTACCTTCGGCACCATTACGGTGAACGGTGATGACGTCTACAATTCGACCCTTTTGTGGTCACCCGAGGGCGAGCTACTCGATCAGTACGACAAAAAGCGCCCGGTGCCATTCGCAGAGTTTGTCCCGGATCGAGCCTTTTGGCGCGCACTCGCTCCGGATTTGATTGACCTGGTGCCTCGTGGTTACAGCTTTGGAGAACGAGACGGAATCTTCAAACTCGAAAGCTTCGATGCTGGTTCGCTGATCTGCTTTGAAATAGCGATCGATTCAATCCCGCGGGAGCTGGCACTTGGGGGAGCGAACGTAATCCTCTCGCAGACCAATAATGCTGACTTTGGTTATTCCGATGAGACCTATCAGCAAGCTGCAATTGCAAAACTCAGGGCCATAGAAACCGGGCGGGCCGTTGTGAATATCTCCACCGTTGGCCTCAGCGCAATCTATCTTCCGGATGGCAAAACCCTCAATGAGCTGACCTGGTACCAACCGGGAGCCATGGTCAATACTGTTCCGCTCTACTCTGGAGTGACCCCAGCCCTGCTCCTGGGTGGTTGGATTGACCTGATCCTGGTTGCTCTTGGATTAGCTTCATGGCTAATGGTCAGGCGAGCATGAAGACGCTCGTGATGATGCCTACCTACAACGAGGCAGCAGGAATTGAGCACGCGATAAGCGAATTGCTAGCGAAGGTGCCGGGTGTTGAACTGTTGGTAATTGACGATAATTCACCGGACCAAACCGCATCGGTCGTAACTAATGTTTTTAGCTCCAATCCCCGCGTTCACCTAATGTCTCGGAGCTCAAAACAGGGCTTGGGCAAGGCGTATCTGGCTGGCTATAAGTGGGGGATTGAACGAGGTTTTGAGCGCTTGGTTCAGATGGATGCCGATGGCTCCCACCGCCCAGAGGACTTAGTAAGACTGCTCGAAGCCCAAGCTGATTTGGTTATCGGCTCACGGTGGATAGCGGGTGGATCGGTGCAGAATTGGCCCAGGCATCGCGAAGCGATCAGTCGTTTTGGCAACTGGTACGCGGGGGTAGCCACGGGCCTTCCAATCAAAGACTTGACGGCTGGCTTCAGGGTTTACAGCGCACAGTTTCTCACTCGCCTGGATTTGGTGAGCCTTGAGGCTCAAGGGTACGGGTTTCAAGTGGAGATGACTCGCAGGGCAGTAGCCGCAGGGGCGACCTGGACTGAGGTCCCAATCACTTTTGTCGAACGAGAGACCGGGGCTTCAAAAATGACGAATCAGATCATTTTTGAAGCTTTTTGGCTCTGCACCAAGTGGGGGTTTGAGCGTTTATTTAGGCGGTAAGTTTTCCGGCAGAACGCCTTGCTCTCATATCTGCGAGAACCTCTTCCAACAACTCCTCAAGCTCTTCGCGAGATCTGCGCTCCAGCACCATGTCGAAGTGTGTTCGAGGGCCTTCATCGTCTGAGGCGGCAAGGTCAATCGGCTGGCCATTCTCTAGACGAACTGCAATCAGCTCACACTTTTTGCACTCCCAGGTAGCGGGAAGCTCTGCCGTGGCGGAAAAAACAAGATCAAAATCGTGACCCTCAGGGCACCTAAAAACCGTAGTGATGCGTGGAGAAAACTCGACTCCAGCCTCAGTCTCCAGAGACTGTGCACCTAGTCGCATACCTCGCATTGTTTCAGCCATGGTTTCCTCCCGTTTGAGAGCTCAACCATGGTTCGTTTCGGATAAGTCCCGCCGGGCGGTAATTCTCAGGAAATCCTCAGTTGATTAGATCGACTCTGTCACTGACTATGCCGCTAGCGCCGCGGGCGAGCAATTCTTTCGCCTCGTCGGGGTCATTTATGGTCCAGAAATGAGTCTCGATTCCTTCATTTGCAAGTCGGGCTATGAACTTGGGGTCGGCAAATGTGATGCCATACATCTTGGCGGGAATTTGAAAGGCGTCGAGACCCTTGACTACCGAGGAAAAGCCGACTCCGAGGAGTTTGTGACTCAGGTAGGCAAGAGCGACCTCTCGCATCGAGGCACTCGTTGCCACGGGGCGAGATAGGAGCGAGAGGGCCGCTCTTCTTCGCTTTGAAGAGAAGCTGGAAACTAGAACTCGATCGTGTGCCGAGTAGCGCTCAATCTCATTCACCGTGGGGGTGATAGCCAATTCAGACTTGATGTCCAGGTTAAGTTTCACGCCAAGTTCCAACCCTTCGGCCAGGGTTGGAACTACAGACTCACCCTTGAGTCGAATGGTTTGCAGGTCCTTGAGAGTCAGATCGCGAATTAGGTTCGGCACGCCCGCAACCCGGGTTAAGTCATCATCGTGAAAGAGGACAGCGACTGAGTCTTTCGTGGCATGCACATCTGATTCGATGTGAGTGGCGCCTGCGGCGATGGCAGCCTCAAACGCGGCCAGGGAGTTTTCCGCGATTGAGTCATCGTGTTCGCTGAGGCCTCGATGAGCAAAAACCCGGGGTAGTGGTCCCTCAAAATAGCTGGTTCGAGCCATCGATGCCCCTAGTCTTAGTTGGTGCCCAAGTCTAGTTTCAGCTTTCGACTCATCAAGCTTCTTGTCGGGCTGTTTATTTATGGCATAGGCGTCGCTTTCATGGTGAAAGCCGGAATCGGTGTAGCCCCATGGGACGTCTTGGCGCAGGGAATCGCAGCCCAGACAGGCATCAGCTTCGGACAGGGGACCATAGTGGTCTCGGCCTTGGTTTTGCTGATGTGGATTCCACTGAAAGTGAAGCCGGGAATCGGATCAATCCTGAATGCCATTCTGATCGGCGTATTCGCGGACCTGGTGTTGCCATGGGTGCCAAGTTTCGAGAACTATTTTGCGAATCTGGCACTTTTGCTTGTCGGCATGGCGATTGTTTCCTTTGCAACCGGCCTCTACATTTCTTGTGGAATGGGCAAGGGCCCAAGAGATGGGCTAAACGTTGGAATAGCCCAGCGTTTCAAGCTTCCGTTCTGGCAGGCCAGGACCGCCATCGAGATCTTTGCCGTTACCGCGGGATTCCTGCTTGGCGGGCAGGCCAGAGAAGGCACTTTGATTTTTGCCTTGCTTATTGGCTATATGAACCAGATAGCACTGCGGTTGTTTGGTCTAGCGGACAAAAATGGCAGAGTCTAGACATAGAAATACCGTGCGGGTACTGCTGATTTCCCCGCAAAATCGTTTCTTGATGTTCTTTTCCAGATTCGAGCCAGAAGTTGATCTGCCGCCACAGTGGATATTTCCCGGTGGCGGCATTGAGGCTGGCGAGAGTCAAATTGAGGCAGCAATCCGAGAATTGCGCGAGGAAACTGGATTGATCTTTTCAGAAGAGCAACTGAGCCAGCACGGGGCACATCTGGACTTCGAATTCGATTCCAAACTTAACTTCGACACCGGCACGGCTTGGTTCTTCAAAGCTGAAGTCGATGTGGAATTTGCGCCAAGTAACGAACTATGGACTGAGGATGAGCATCGAGACACAGTGATGCACAGATGGCTTGATCTGGCTGAAATTGAGACGGAGCAACTTTGGGTAGGCCCCGCCGGCTCAATTGATTTGATTCGTGAGTGGCTTGAATAGGGCCACTTCTGGCACCGCCAAATAAGGTGACCTAATGCCGATAATAAACATTATGTCAAGTAAAGTTTTGAGCTGACCTTAGCCAGCTCCCCTTTATGGATTTCTAGAACTGCTGCGTGGCAGCCGACCACTCAACCAGCTTGCGCTGAGCGGCACCAGAGCGTATGGCAGTTGTTGCGGATTGCAAAGCTTTTGTGAACAAGTCAGGAATTTGTTCTGCCGAACCTTTGGCAATTTGATACGCGACCATGCCGCCGGCGGCATTCAATGCCACCACGTCCGAAATTGCCTCTGAGTTTTCAAAGTCCTCACCAGCGAAGAGCCTTCTGGCTATCTCTGCGTTGTGCTTTGCATCGCCACCAATCAGTTGCTCGATCTTGGCTCTGCGAATACCCAGATCCTGCGGCTCGAAAGGGATTTCTTCGACTTTTCCAGAGCGAACAACCCATAGCGTGCTGCTTGAGGTGGTGGAAAGCTCATCGAGGCCATCATCCGATCGGAAAACCAGGCCGGCCCTGCCGCGCGCGGCTAACTCCTGGGCCATTTTTGGTGCGATGACTGGATTGGCTACTCCCAAGGCCGTGGCGATTGGCTGTGCTGGATTGGCTAGTGGGCCGAGGAAATTGAATGTTGTAGGTACCCCTAGCTGCTTTCTAACCGGTGCTACAAAGCGCATTGCTGGGTGGAAAACAGGTGCGAAAAAGAATGTAATTCCCACTTTTCGGAAGACATCCGCGACCTGTGCCGGCGCAAGATCCAATCGAATTCCAAGAACCTCCAGCATTTCCGAGGATCCGGTTTTGCCTGAAGCCGATCTGCTGCCGTGCTTCAAGACTGGGACTCCGGCAGCAGCAGCCACGATCGAGGCCATCGAGCTAATGTTCACGGTACCGACTAGGTCTCCCCCAGTACCCACGATGTCTACGGCGTCCGACCCGGTGTCCAACAGGACCGCGTTGTCGAGCATTACATCAACTAGTCCTGCTAGCTCAGGAACCGTTTCTCCCTTGGATCTCAGAGCCATCATGAAAGCACCAATCTGTGCCTCAGATGCCTCCCCACTCATAATCTGGCGCATAGCCCAGGATGCCGACTCTCTGGACAGGTCCTCCCCCGCCAAAAGGGAACTGAGTACCGCAGGCCAGGTCAGAGTTTGCATGGCTAGAACTTTACCCATCTAATTAGCAAATCAGAGTCCAAAAAATCATGGATTCAGGTCCAACACACGCCGTTTGAGGCTGATTTTGGGTTAGGCTAGAGGCATGTCTGCAACCTCAACTGCCGCTGCTAGCGCGGTAATCAACAGACCAAATGCGGTCTCGGTAGGAACCATTGTTTGGCTCGGCTCGGAAGTTATGTTCTTCGCGGGCCTTTTTGCTATGTATTTCAGCCTTCGTGCTGGAGCACCTGAGCTCTGGGCCAACGACACCAAGATCTTGGATGTTCCGTTTGCTTTGGTCAACACTTTGATTCTGGTTGCCAGCTCATTCACTGCTCAGTTCGGTGTTTTTGCTGCGGAGCGCCTTCAGCCTCGACGCACCGGCAACTCCCCCGCTAAGTGGGGAATGATCGAGTGGTTCTTCCTCACTTACGTGATGGGAGCAATATTCGTGGCCGGTCAGAGCTTCGAGTACGCAAAGCTTGTCTCAGAAGGTGTAAGCCTGGCCTCGAACTCCTATGGTTCAGCCTTCTACATCACCACTGGTTTCCACGCTCTGCACGTAACTGGAGGGCTCATCGCCTTCCTTCTCGTGATTGCTAGAGCTTATGCAGTAAAGAACTTTGGTCACCGCGAAGCCACCAGCGCAATCGTGGTCTCCTACTACTGGCACTTTGTAGATGTGGTGTGGATTGGACTCTTTGTAGTCGTCTACATCTTGAAATAAATGGAGAAACAGTTGAGTAACGAAAAACCACTACGCCGTCGCCCTTGGGCAGCGGGAATCGTGATTTTCCTGGGCCTTGTGCTTTCAGGCGGTGGCTATGCTGCCGCAACCAGCACGGTTCAGACAGATCTTTCGAGCCCTGAGCTTATCGACGAGGGTCGCAAGCTGTTTCTAGCAAACTGCGCCAGTTGCCACGGAACCAACGGTGAAGGTGCCATCGGCGGCCCAACCCTAATTGGTGTTGGTGCAGCCTCCGTAGATTTCCAGGTCGGTACCGGTCGTATGCCCGGACAGGCCTCTGGTCCTCAGCTTCACAAGAAGCCAGTTCAGTTCACCGAAGAGCAGATTGCCGCCATGGCAGCCTGGGTAGCTTCCCTCGCACCTGGACCGTCTATTCCTGACGAGGAGTACCTGCGTGCGGATGGAAACCCAACCCACGGTGGAGAGCTCTTCCGAATCAACTGTGCAATGTGCCACAACGCTGTTGGAGCAGCTGGTGCACTGACCGAAGGTCGCTGGGCTCCTCAGCTCAAAGGCGTTTCAGAGAAGCACATTTATGAGGCCATGATTACCGGTCCTCAGAACATGCCAGTTTTCAATGATGCCAACCTCACCCCTGAGGACAAGAAGGACATCATCACCTACCTAAAGTATGTGGAGAACAACCCTTCTGTTGGCGGCTACGAGCTGGGCTCCATTGGTCCAGTTGCCGAGGGTCTGTTCGTTTGGATCTTTGGTCTTGGCTTCATTATCGCGATCACTGTTTGGCTTGGCGCCAAGTCGAACTAGGAGTTAGAGCATGAGCGAAATCGAAAAGGTTTACGAGTCCGGCCTGGCTACTCAGTCAGATAGACCCATCAAGGACCCTGGTATCGAACCACACCGCGTTCGAATGACCGACAAGGACGAGCGTGCCGCACGCAATGCGGAGCGCGCAGTCTCAGTGATGTTCTTGATCTCCATCGTTGGAGCAATCGTTGCGGTCTGGGGCTTCTTCGCATTCCCAATCGTTGATGGTGACCTCTCCGCAACTCGAAACAACACCTTCTGGATGGGTGTTGGCATGGCTCTTAGCCTGCTGGGTATTGGATTTGGTGCTGTCCACTGGGCGAAGACCCTGATGCCAGACCACGAGGTTTCTGAGGAGCGCCACATCGCTCGCAGCTCCGAGGAGTCAAGGGCACAGGCACTCGAGATCATTAAGCTTGCCGATGGCGAGTCTGGTTTCACCAGAAGAAAGCTCATTCGCAGGACTCTCTACGGTGCTCTTGCCTTCTTCCCCATCCCGGCTGTCGTGATCTTCGGTGACCTGGGTCCAAGTGTCGGTGACACCCTCAAGCACACCATGTGGCGTCAGGGAACCAGGCTGACCAAAGACCCAACCGGAATTCCAATCAAGGCCTCAGAAGTGACCATCGGTTCGGTGTTCCACGTAATCCCTGAGGGACTAAAGGAGCTTGACCACGAGATCAAGCTGAACGAAAAGGCCAAGGCTGCCGTTCTGCTTGTTCGTGTAAACCCTGAAGAACTGAACGAGGATCCAGCCAAGAAAGACTGGAGCTACGAGGGAATCGTGGCTTACTCAAAGATTTGTACCCACGTGGGCTGCCCAGTGGCTCTGTATGAGCAGCACACACACCACCTGCTATGCCCATGCCACCAGTCAACTTTCGACCTGGCGAATCACTGCAAGGTGATTTTTGGGCCGGCATCGCGCCCACTCCCCCAGCTACCGATCACCGTCGATGCTGAGGGCTACCTCGTCGCACAAAGCGACTTCCTTGAGCCAGTTGGCCCAACATTCTGGGACATTAGGAACTAATAAATGACGAACGCAACGCAGCAGAAAAAGGGCGGCTTCCTAGCCGGGACCGCTAACTACCTAGACGAGCGTGTTGGAATCGGCACGGTAGTCAAGGGATTCGATAGAAAGATCTTCCCTGACCACTGGAGCTTCATGCTCGGTGAGGTGGCGCTATACAGCTTCGTCATTCTCGTGCTTTCCGGCACCTTCTTGACCTTTTACTTCCAGCCATCCATGGCGGTAGTTCACTACGAGGGCTCCTATGCACCACTAAAGGGTGCGGAGATGTCGATTGCCTACGCATCAAGCCTGGACATCAGCTTCGACATCCGTGGCGGTCTGCTAATGCGCCAGGTTCACCACTGGGCAGCGCTGCTGTTCGTGGCCGCCAGCGGACTGCACATGCTCCGAGTCTTCTTCACCGGTGCTTTCCGCAAGCCGCGCGAGCTGAACTGGCTGGTTGGATTCATGCTGTTCATCTTGGGAATGGCAGCTGGATTCACCGGCTACTCCCTCCCAGACGACCTGCTATCGGGTAACGGTCTACGCATCATCGACGGAATGATCAAGGGAATCCCATTCATTGGACCTTCGATCTCCTCCGGTCTATTCGGTGGCGAGTTCCCAGGTACCGAGGTTGTTGCCCGCCTTTACAGCCTCCACATCATGATTGTGCCAGCGTTGATCATTCTGTTCATCGCACTGCACCTGATGATGGTCGTGCTGCACAAGCACACTCACTACTCAGGCCCAGGTCGCCGCGATGACAACGTCGTCGGCTACCCACTAATGCCTGTTTATGTTGCAAAGGCCGGTGGATTCTTCTTCCTAGTTTTTGGTGTGATTATGGCTATCTCTGCCACCTTCACCATCAACCCGATCTGGAACTACGGTCCTTATGACCCATCGCCTGTATCGGCAGGAACTCAGCCTGACTGGTACATCGGTTGGCTGGATGGTGCTTTGCGTTTGGCTCCGTCTAACTTGGATGTAGCTCTATTCGGAATTGTGCTTCCATTCGGAGTACTCATTCCGCTGGTTATCTCACTCGTATTCCTGGCACTGGTTGCTGCATACCCATTCCTAGAGGCGTGGGTAACCGGAGACAAGCGTGAGCACCACGTTCTAGACCGTCCTCGCAACGCTCCGACCAGAACCGCAATCGGTGCAGCTGGAGTTACCTTCTATGCCGTTCTTTGGGCTGGAGCATCTACAGACCTTATCGCGATCAACTTCCAGCTTTCCCTGAACCAGGTGCTGGTTTCGATGCAGATTCTGTTGCTGATTGGCCCGGTAATCGCTTACTGGGTAACCAAGCGCACTTGCCTCTCGCTACAGCGCAAGGACCGCGAAATGGTTCTACACGGTCGCGAAACTGGCCGCGTGGTTCGCTTGCCACACGGTGAGTACATCGAGCTCCACGAGCCACTGGACAAGTACGAGCTTTGGAAGCTGGTTGACTTCAAGGACTACCAGCCGACTCTCCCAAGGCCTAACAAGGATGGCAAGATCACCCTGGGCTCGAGAGTCCGCTCAGCTCTGTCCAAGATCTACTTCGAAGACCGCATTGCTCCGGTGACCAAGGCCGAGTATGAGCTCGCTCACGCAGAGCACGCTCCAGCGGTCGAGGAGGCACCAAAGCCAAAGCGTAAGCCTAAGGCTGTAGCTGCCGCTAAGAAGTAACCTAAGCAAAACGACTAAACCCCTGGCCGATGGTCAGGGGTTTGGTATTTACAGCTCTCGCGACATAAGAATGTGCTGGTCATCGATCATGGGGCCGGGCGAGAATCCAGCCTTTTCAAACATAGACCTGGGCCCACGGTAACCGTGTCCAAGAAACTCAGCGCTGGCCAAAGGCGCAGCGTTCACCATGCTGTAACCATGATTTGGCAAATCCTTGATGGCGAAGTTCAGTAGCTGGGTTGCCACTCCCCTACCCTGATGTTCTTGATCCACTACGAAACAGATGATGGCGGCTACTCCATCAGGAGCGGGCGGAAGCGCTACGAAGTTTTTGAAGCTGTTGGCTGCCATCCAGCCGATAACTTTGCCATCCAAAACCGCAATGTAACCCTGCATGGTTCCATCCGATATACGATCACAGGCCCTGGTTCGGTTTAGGTCTTTAGTTGGTTCCGCCTCCGTGTTTTGTTCCGGAGTGTTTAGGTAGAACTGGCAATAGCAACCCTGCCATTGAGGTTGTGACTTGAACGCTGGCCCATCCATGAACTCAAGAAACGGATCCAGCTCACTCTGACCAAGTCTTCGTATTTCAATCACTTGATTAGGTTATCGCTGAAAAACAAAAGACCTCAGGCGCTGAGCCTGAGGTCTTTCTCTGAAAGTGGAGATGGGGGGAATTGAACCCCCGTCCATTGCAACGTTTGTGGCGCTTCTACGGGTGTAGCTTCATAAGGCGTTCTACTCGGCCCCGGTATTTGTCTGAAGCAACTACACCGACAGGCCCAGTCAAAGTAACAAGTCCCGAGATTACCTTTGACGCATAGCCTCAGCAAGATTCCTAAATGACGCCTGGCTCTAAGTCGAAATCAAACTTAGTCAGACGGACTTCGGGGCTAGCTTAAGCAGCTAGGGCGAAGTCGGCGCGCTTTGTATTGGCACCTATTGGTTTGAACACATCGTTTACGAGATAAGTGCTC
>JACCEA012203455.1_pt1 | contig 14248 bp, 11 predicted proteins | sample 7449851 | NCBI WGS metagenome assembly JACCEA01 (sample SAMN15323453, study PRJNA562643) | freshwater metagenome | isolation source: river surface water | place: USA:Blue River Watershed | collected 2017-08-18 | reverse complement strand
TAAGTTTTCGCGGAATTTCTTTCGATGAATTAACCAGGTTGCAATATCAATGCCTACGCCGTCATTCACGATAATGGTATTGCTGTTGGCCAGTTCATTTTTTAACGATTGGCATTGCACAATAAAATTAGTATTGGCAAACAGTAAGGTGGTCTGCTGGTGCTCCATATTGTCGCGCAGCTGACGGGACAGATCTTTGCTGCTGGTCGAATGAATGAAAAAACCGCCCAGTGGAATAAGTTCAAAAGATTCATTGCTCATCACGCAAATACCTCCGTATCACTAAATTTATGTGGCGCCAACATTCGTTCAGTCACTTGTTGCCAATTGAGGACGGTTTGTTTGTTGATAACTGTACTCGGCGACAACGCGCGCGTAATAGCGGCGACGATTGATTCTTCGTTGCCAATGTCATAGCCAAAACGATTGGTGTAATCCGCCGCAATATAGTGAGGGCAAATCGCGGGCAGACCAAAAAATGCGTATTGCGTCAGTTTGAGCGATGTATCGCGCAGATACGCTGGCAGATTTACGCTGGAGTAGGGCGCTATACCCAAGGTGGCGTGCTTGATGTACGGCAAGGTTTGGTTGAATGGCATTTCACCGTAAACACTGACATTACTACCATAGTCAGGGTGCCGCGGGTGGCAGGAACCAATGATGTGGAAATGAATTTGCGGAAAACGTCGGGACGCAATGACAAAAAATTCGGGGTCAAACAGCATCGAGCCGACTGATATTGCATGTATGCCTTCGGTGTAGGGTGACGGATTCGCTTTTTCAGCAATCTCCGGATCTATTCCCTGTGGAGCAAAAACCAGATTATGCGTTGAGGGGATGGTATCGGCGAGTGCTTTGGACGGCAGGACGATAGTGTCAATTTTTTTAGCAATGCGGTTGAATGTTCTACTGACATAAGCGGCGACATCAATGGTGTCCAGTGCATCGGAAGCGCGGTAAATAACTTTGGCTTTGGGATTCAGCCGTTTGATTAGATCAAAAAAAATCGGCGCTACGCCGCTTTCAATAATGATTACATCCGAGTCCGCGATCCAATCGCGCAACACGCTGTTCAGCCCATAGCTGTACAGGTGATACATCAAAGATTCAAAAGGCCTTACACGGATGGGGTGGATTAAGGTTTTCCACAAATAACATTCCACGCCTTCATAAAACACAATTTTATTGGCCTGCTCGTCTAGCGAAATTCGAGGGTCGTGTTTATAGCGCGATAAAAAACTGTAACGCAGGGAAAAAAAACGTGTGCATCCCAGCTTGGCTAATTCCGCGGCGATAAAATGCATGCCGGCTTTCCGTGGCGAACGATAATCATGCGCTGACAACAATAAAAATTTTGGTCGGGTGGACGCCGGCTTAGTCGCGTCCAACGGCATATTTAATTCTATGGCAGCAGTGGGTAGGGACATAGGTTGCTCCTTCATTTTACATTCGACTTGACGCTGGATTTAGCGCTGGACTTGATGTGTGTTTTGGTGCTGGACCGGGTAGTGGATTTGGCACTAGATTGCTTGCGGGAAGTAGTCGCTACGGCTTTGAGCGCGCTAGGTGCCAGCGGCGGACTTAAAGAGTGGCTTTCCGGGCGATAAAAATAAGCTTGCAGGGGGATCCATTGTGGCGATAGTGTCTGGTTAGCTCCGCTGAGTGCGAAATGGTAATTACCCCACCAGCGACCAGCGGCCCAGTATGTCCAGCCGCGCCAAGGTGGCGCCTGCGTTAGTTCCAACAGGCGCGCCAGGGTAGCAATACATTCTGTCGTAGCCGGTACCCCGAACTCCCCCAGGAACAACTGTTGGTTGTATTGAATCGCCCATGCACTAATGCGTTCAAATTTGCTGTTGAATTCATCGGCAGGCCTACAACCAGTTCCAGTGGCTTCGGTATGGGTGCCGGAATAATCTTTGTCGGTGTATTGATGGACTTCGAGCAGGGTGCGTTTGAGTGGATCGACCAGATCATCAAACTCAGTGGCATTGCTCGCTGTTAGCCCTGCAAACCAATCGTGCACACCGCTCCAGCGCCCGCCACCAATAAAAATCAGGTTGGATGATTCAGCGGCGCGCAGCGCTGCCAGGGTCTGTTTCGCTAACGCTGCCCAATCTGCGAGCGGCATATTGGCAGGTTCATTCATCAAGCCAAAAATCGTTTGGGTCGGGTCGTCAAACTCTTTGGCTACTTTTAACCAAAAATCAACAAAGCCTTCATCCAACGGACCTTTGTCGCCCAGCTTACTGCGGTAGTAGGCGGCGAAATTATGCAGATCCAGCAGTACGCAAAGCCCTTGGGCGTTGGCACTGGCAACTGTATTACGCATGCGTCCCAGTTCGGCGCTATCCAGTGGGCCCTTGAGGGTGGGTTGCAGGCGTTCCCAACGAAATGGGAAACGTATGATATTGGCGCCCTGTTGGGCAAAAAACGCCAGGTCGGTTGCGAGCGGGTAGGTGTAATCCTTGAAGGGAGTACCCGGCAGGCTTTTCAAGTTGAATTCAGCCCCGGCTACGTTTACGCCCGTGAGGCGCGCCTGATCGAGGCAGTTCGCCATAGTATTTGAACCCAGTCCGGCAAGGGCGCCGAACAGCGCACTAAAACCAGCTGATTTAACTGCATTGCTGGAGGTCATGGTTGGGGCTCCTCTGCAGTAGTTAGTTGACGGTAAAGCGATAGGTAGTGATCGGCGACGGCTGGCCAGGCGTAGCGGACGGAGAAGTTCCGTGCGCTGGCTTTACGTTCGCGATAGGCGGCATCGCCTTGCTGATGGAGCTGCAAAAGCTGTGCTATTGCCCCACTTATTTGAGTATCAGGGTCAAAACAGTATCCCAGGTTCGATTCGTCTATCAGGCGCTTGAACGGGGGAATATCGCTGAGTATCGGTGTAAGGCCTGCGCTCATGGCTTCAATAGGCGCTATTCCAAACCCTTCATGGCGAGAAAGGCACAAGAAATAGCTGGATTGGCGAATCAAGGTGCGAATCTGGTCGTCAGTGGGATTCGCAGCAAGTGTTACCAGGTGGCTAAGGCCCAGGGTCTGTACGCGATCCGCCAGATCGCTGAGGCTGTGGTCGTACTCGCGCCCGGCAATAATCAAACGCCATTCAGGGCGTAGCTTCTGCAACTGGGCAAACATATCCAACGCGGTGAACAGCCCCTTATTTGAAGACCAGCGGCCAAAATAAATCAGCGTGGGCGTCAAGTGTTCAGCGGCTTGCCCGGCGTACTTTTCTACATCCACGCCGTTCTCTATGACCTGTAGTTGGCTGGGCTGGGTAATTCGTTGAAACATATCGCCATCGTTGGTGCTGGTTGCTACGACTTTGCTATAGGCCAACGCCGAGAGGCGGGAAACGCTTTTGAAGTAGAGCTGCTTGGCGCGCGAGGCAAAGCTGGTGTGAAAAAAGCCACCGTGCGTAGAGAGCAAGAGCGGGCGTTTGTGGAGCCACTTGGTCAGGGCAAGAAAGTCGTAGAAAAAATCGACACCGTGTACATGGACTACATCGGTGTCACGTAAATACTTGAAGACCCCGGGGCAGATCGGATATCGACTGGAACCGCGATAGGGCAGGCGAATAACCTCGATACCGTCAATCAGTTCACGCTCGGGCAATAATTCAGTGGAATTACGAAACAGGCGATTCAAGGTAATGATGCGCGTAATGCCCTGCTCACTGTTGGTCTGGTGGCGGGCGATATTGCGTACCACTTCTTCCATTCCGCCAATGGAGGGCAAATATTGGCGCACTACATGAGTGACTTTGAGAGGGCTGGCGCTAGTCATGGTCATGGCTCCTTGTCAAATTGGCGGGAAGGGCAGGTTGTTGCAAGCTGGACCCCAGTAGAAACCAGAGCATCGCAGCACTCTTCAAAGCGAAGAACGAGAAGCCGCTGATACACAACAGCAGAGATAGGTAAATTGCGGCGAGCGCTCTAAAGCGAAGGCTGGTTTCATTGGGTGTGGGAAGTAGCCAATAGCAAGCCCATAGCAGTAGGCATAACGGAAGGCTGTAAGTATTGAACAGATGAGCGTAGCCAACGTCCGCATAAAAGACGCCGTTGCTCACTCCCAGCAGGCTGGCCAGGTCAAAATCCAGCAGCACTTTGCCGCTGAATTCCAAGCGGCCATGAAAGTCATCGCTGGACATTTCGAAAACCGGCCCGGTAGCAATGCTCCCTAAATACAGCAGGCAAAGCATGGCGATAAATGGGACTAATGCCGCGCAATTTAATGCTGTCCCATGCGCTAATACTCTTACAGCTACCATCAGCCCGAGCGCTGCCATGGCGAAGCGGGAGTCGGACAACACCATCAGGAATACGGCGGAACCCAAAAAAAACAGCATGTCTCGCCGTTGAGCCCAAGGTTTACTTAACCCCCATACACCACAGAGGACGGCGAAGTTGCCTAGCGAAACCGGCTCAAGGAATACCGAGGAAACTCTGTGATCCCCCAATAGTCCGGGGAGGAAGGTGCGTCCTATACCCTCTGGGCGAGTCCCGTTTAACTGCAGTTTGCTTTCGCGTACATAGTCGGTAATGGGTTGTAGATTCCCGGTATTGACGTAGTAACTGAAAATATTGAAAAAATTGGTGTAAATATCCAGAAACAGTAATTCAAAAAGCCCGAGCAGACTGACCATCACGATGGCAGATTTGAAGGCTCTGTCTGCCAGCGTGACGTTACCCAGATTACAGCCCATCCAGAAGAAAATGATCGGAATTAATAAATCGCGAAAGGCTTTGGCGTTGAGCTGATTATTCACCAGCGCGAGGATGCACAAGATCGCTGCTATCACGCACGCCAACGTGATTGTGCCGGGCAGCAGGCGTTTGATAAGGAAAGGCACGCAGGCCAGTAAGATCAGAAATTCACTGACCCCGATTAGCGCCCGCGACACAGGTATTGCCAACGTATTAATCAGGCATAAAAGTGCCTGGTAACCAATGCAGCCGAGCAGTATGGCGACGGCCAAGCGTTGTTCCCAATGGTTTTGGCGAGCGGAAGCCAAGTAATGGGGTTCTGGGACTGCGTTCGTTGCGGTTAGGAAAGTCATGTATCCCGCCTTAGCGATAGAGTGCACTACCGACGAGTCTTACGCCTAGGTCCCGCAATCGTTGGCAGATACTGACCAGGTTACGGGTGCGAGTCTGGTGAATATGGGCAACCAGTAGTGCGGCGCCGGAAAGCGTCGCCACAACCTGAGCATCCCGATTGGCATCCATTGGGGTCGTGTTGATGAGTACGACATCAAAAAGTTGCTGGGACTGGTTTATGTACTCGCGATATTGGGCGCCGGCGATTAATTCCTGGGGGTTGGGCGCCTTGGTACCCGCCGGCATTAACCACAGTGATGGAACCTCTGCTATGGGAATTGGGGCGAGTGTTTGTCTCCCCGCGAGGCGGTCGGCGAGGCCAGGTGCATAGGGGTGTAGACCAAATAAGCTGTTCAGATCCGAATTGCGGAGGTTGGCGTCGATCAACAGAGTACGAAAGCCAAGCTGCGCGAAACTGATTGCCAGATTAGCGCTGGTCAGCGCCAATTCATCGGCGTTATCGCTGGCTACCAATGCCAGCGAGCGCTGCGGATTCGGTTGAAAGTAGCGCATTTGCAATTCGCTGCGCAGACTTCGCAGGGCTTCCGCCTGGGGACTATCGGGTTGAAACAGGGCGCTCAAACGGGGGTTCAGCTTGCTGGTGCTGGCGGGGCGTTGCGTGTAAGCAAATTGTTCAGCGAGTATGGCCTCAACATCTGTTGATTTGATCAGACCGAGTTTTAACGCTGCATCACCAAAGCGCAGGCCAAATTGGGATTGGGCCTGGCTAATCACGCTGAGGTCTTTTGGGCTCAATTTGCCACGGGCAACCAGCATTGAGCCGATACGTTGCGCGTTGTCTTCTTCACTATTTAGGGATTTGGCAATATCGTTCATTTACGTGCCTCCTGCATTGTTGAAGTGACTACGTTTAGCCGGGGGATACTTGCCAGAACGGGCAATCCTACGCCCAGCTCCAAATCACTGATGTGGCGAATACGCTGATTCAACCATTCAAGGCAAAGTGCAATGCCAACACCCAACAGCAACCCGGCGGTCAGTGCCAGGAACAACGCGGTGCTTAAGCTGGGAGTTGCCGGACGGCTAGGGGCCATGGCTTTGTTGAGCACTGCGATATCAGTTGCGGCTATTTGGCTTTCCAGCCTGGTTTGAGCGGTGCGTGCCAGCGCCGCGTCGTAAGCCGCTTGAGCGTTGTCTACCTCCTGCTTCAGAAGTGTGAGCTCATTTCGGCTTCTACTCAGCTGTAAGACCAAGTCTTTCTGCGCGGCCAGTTCCGCGCTTAGTTGGGTCTCTTGTGCTTTGGAAATTTCTACTGAGGATTGCAAACTGCCGCTGATCAGCTCCTGCATTCTGTTGAGTTGTTGTTTGAGTGCATCCACGTCGCCTTGTGCCTGACGATATTGCGGGTGATTTTCACCCACTTGGTTGGCGAGCTCCTTGAGTCTGGCTTTGGCTTGTGCCAAATCGCTGGTCAATTTTTGAACTTGTGGGTTATCCAGGGCGCGGGTTTCCAGTTGGTTGCGTTTGGCATTAACAATTTGGTCGCTGCGGCTTTTTGATGCCAGTCGTTCGTTTTGAACTGCAATCAAGAGCGACGATAATTCCGCCAATTTGGCGGACTCCAAGTCCAAGCGGTCTGAAGTCGCCAGAATGTTGTGCTGCTCTTGATAACTGGACAGTGCATTTTGTTTATCAATTAATTCAGCACGTAATTGAGTGAGCTGCTGGTTATACCATTCGGTGGTTTGCCGTGCTGGCTCGGTCCGCAGCTCCAGGTTGGTGTAGATGTAAGCTTGCGCGTAGGCATCTGCTAAGGTGGCAGCGAGTTCGGGATTGCGGGAGCGAAAGGAAATCGTCAACACGCTGCTATCGCGTTTGGGTAAAACTTCCATTCCCTGCCCCAGAAATGCTTGCAGGCGGCGTCGATCGAGATCGGCATCCCCGGTCAGAGCGACAGCGTCGCCTAAATTCTTGGAGTGCATCAAGTCGAGGCTATCGATAACGCGGTTGGCAACGTTCCGGCTGCGAATAATGTCCGCCTGAGTACTGAGATAAGAGGCATTCAGGCGAGTCGGCTGTGATTGCCCGCTGATGGGGTCCCACCCCCGGCTGTCCACTATTAAATCTGTCGTGGCCAGGTAAAACTTCGGTTTTAACATCAAACCGGCGACCGTTACGGCCAAGGCTGTCAGGGTGATGCTGATAATAATCCAGCGACGCGCGATCAAAATCGCGAACAGGCTCTGTAATGTCAAAGTGTACATTTGTTGTTTCATCCCTCTCTTGAGTTACTGCTAGCGGGGCCTTAAAAGAGACTTTCCTTCACCACCAGAACATCGCCATCCATCACTGAATCTTCCGGTTTCGCCTTTAGCTCCAGCAATTTACCGTTCGCTTGTTGCCGAAGTAATTTGACACTGCCATTGCTGGCCCGGGCGGTGGGGCCTCCACCAGCGCTTAATGCTTGGGTTACATTCAAAGGGCGATCAAGCGGGTACATGCCAGGGCTGTGCACTTCACCGTTCAGGTAGAACCGTCCCGCGTTGGGCACGTACAACGTGTCGCCGTTTTTAAGCCAAACCGGCGGCGTGTCTCCCGCTTCATAGTTCAGCAGTTGTTGTAAGTCATATTCGGTGCGCTCCTGCTTGCCTTGGGTAAATCGGGTCAGAATCAATCGCTCGCTACCTGAAGGAGCTACTCCACCGGCCCATGCCAGTGCTTGGGTCAGGCTGGTTGGGCCTTCCAATACCATTCTTCCCGGACGATTTACTTTCCCCAGAATTGCCACTACCTGACTGCGATATTGCGTAACCAGCAGATTGACTTGTGCGCTCTTGAGAAAATTACCGCGTTGGTAACTTTCGGCGATAAGTTCAGCCGCATCTGCACTGGTTTTTCCCGCAACCTGGATGCTGCCCAGTAGCGGAACAACCAAGGTTCCTTTGGCCGTAATCTGACCTTCCGCCGTTAACTCGGGCTGACCGTAGACAGAGACTTTTACCTCGTCCCCGGTTCCCAGCGTATAACTGTCAGGGTTCGAATCGCCCCATGCCAAGGGAATTGCACACCAACTGGCCAGGAGTAACAGGCCGGTTTTACTCAATCGGGAAAAACACACAAACGTCATTGTCACTGTCCTTAAAACTATTCCGGGGTTTTTACTGCAAAAGCGAGGCCTACTTGCTGTTGGGTGGGGCCTGAACATCAAAAAATGCGACTTTGATTGCTTCGCGTCTGACTGCGTAGGTAAGAGCGGTACTTTTTATTACTGAAAAAGAGAGCGGCCTCTTACCTTTAGCAAGCATCAAGCTTTGCTGTGTTTACTTTTGGTGCATTTTTGGTGAGGAGCTTTGGAGAGCAGCTGCTTGCACAGAATTGGTGTGGTAGATGAGTTTTTTGCATGGAAGGCGTTTAGAGCCTTGGTGTACAATGCGCGCCTACTTTTTACCCTTCCCATCCTTCCAACTCAGGACTTATCTATGTTTGATAAAAGCCAGACTATTGCTTCTTTCGATCCCGAAATCTGGGCCAGTATCCAGAATGAGGGCAAGCGTCAGGAAGAGCACATTGAGCTGATTGCCTCTGAAAACTACACCAGCCCAATGGTAATTGCTGCTCAGGGAACCAAACTGACCAACAAATACGCAGAAGGCTATCCAGGCAAGCGTTACTACGGTGGCTGTGAGTATGTGGATGTGACTGAATCTCTGGCGATTTCACGTGCGAAAGAGTTGTTTGGTGCGGATTACGCCAACGTACAACCACACGCGGGTTCGCAAGCTAACCAAGCAGTTTACGCTGCGCTTTGCGCACCAGGCGATACCATCCTTGGAATGAGCCTTGCGCACGGTGGTCACCTGACTCACGGAGCCAAAGTGAGTTCATCTGGCAAGTACTACAACGCCATCCAATACGGCTTGAACCCGGCGACTGGTTTGATCGATTACGACGAAGTTGAGCGTTTGGCGGTAGAACACAAGCCAAAAGTGATCGTTGCTGGTTTCTCTGCTTACTCTCAAGTAGTGGATTGGCAACGTTTCCGCGACATCGCCGACAAAGTAGGTGCCTACCTGTTTGTGGATATGGCGCACGTTGCCGGTCTGGTTGCTGCGGGTCTTTACCCTAACCCGGTGCAAATTGCGGACGTAACCACCACTACCACCCACAAAACCCTGCGCGGTCCACGTGGTGGTTTGATTCTGGCGAAAGCGAACGAAGAGATCGAGAAGAAGCTGAACTCAGCCGTATTCCCCGGCGGTCAAGGTGGTCCGTTGATGCACGTGATTGCTGCAAAAGCGATCAGCTTCAAAGAAGCTATGAGCCCGGAGTACAAGGCTTACCAGCAACAAGTTGTAAAAAATGCAAAAGCCATGGCAAAAACTTTCATTGAGCGCGGTATCAATATTGTTTCTGGCGGTACTGAAAACCACCTGATGTTGGTTGACCTGATCGGCAAATCCTACTCAGGTAAAGATGCGGATGAAGCGCTGGGCAAAGCGCACATCACCGTGAACAAAAACGCTGTACCGAACGACCCACGCTCACCGTTTGTGACTTCTGGTATCCGTGTTGGTACGCCAGCAGTGACCACTCGCGGCTTCAAAGAAGCTGAGTGTGTGCAATTGACCAACTGGATCTGCGATATTTTCGCTGCTCTGGAAGCGGGCAATGCCGACGAAGTGATCGCCAGCGTAAAAGCGCAGGTTGCTGATCTGTGCAAGAAGTTTCCGGTTTACGCTGAATAAATCAGCGCGCATTACCCTCCTTACGAAAGTAAGAAAACCTAAAAAAGGCGGCCATTTGGCTGCCTTTTTTATTGGCTATGGCTGGTGTGCGTATTGGGTTGTCGCATTTACGCGATGAATCGGCAGCTCACGGAACGCTATCCTATCGTTATCGCTTTGGCACCTTTATCGATTCTTACTAAAAGAAATTTTTTTAATAACCCTGTCGCCTTGCTCATCGTTTTCATCTGCTAAGAAAAAATCTTTTAATTACCTCAATCCTTGTTTTAATAATTCAATTTTCAAAAATTGACAAAAATTAGATTATTTTTTCACGTATTGTAATAAAAACTGGCGATTTATTGTGTTTTGGCTTAATTTTGTACAGGTGAATTAATGATCGGGAATCTGTATGGCCAACACTTCTACTCGCAACTTAAAGCGCTTTTACTGGGTGTTTGTTGCGGTGGCTTTATTAGTTGTGGCTTATCAACTTTCCTCCGGTAATGGCTTTAACTCTGAGATGCGTTTGCAAGAACCCTTGGCGCTACCTGGTGCCCCTGAACTTGTTAGTCCGGAGGCGCGTTCCGACGCCGAAACAGCGCTTGCTAGCGCCGAGTCGGTGCTGGCAAAAAACAAGCAGCGGGTTGCGGTGGCTTCCCAACCGGTGAAATCTGGCGCGATTGAAGCGGCCAGCGCGTGGCAAACCGGGGGTAGTAACCCCACCAGTATTCCACTGCCCAATGGCGTGGTGGTTTACGAGCCGGTCAGTGTTGATATGGAGTCACCGGCATATCCCATGCCGGGTGAACAAGTCAGCTTGCCGTTGCCCGGTGGTGAGAAGCTGGTAGTAAATGTAGAAAGCAGCAATGAAAATCCAAATGGGGATTACTCCTGGCGAGGGCATTTGGACGGTCAAGGCACAGATTATCCGGTGGTAATGACCTATGGCGCTAATTCGGTATTTGCCACAGTCACGACACCCAAAGGCAGTTACACCCTGGAGTCGGTAAACGGGAGTGGCTGGATTTACAAAAACCCTTCCGAGTTTGAATTATCGGAACCGGGTAAAAATGATTACCTTGAAATTCCTCATGTGCACGAGCATGAATGAGTTGCGAGTTTAAAAATTAATGTTAAACGGAGGCCGTTATTTTATGAGCATACAAACATAGCGTTAGTGTGAGTTTGGCTTTAATGGATGCGCGCAACAATTTGAAAAATGGTTTTCAAATTTTGTTAATCACGGAAGGTTTCAGTAAAGTCAACTGAGATCATTTTATGAAAACTTTCTTTCAACAGCTTATTCGCTCTACCTCTGCAATTGTTTTATCTGCTTTAACTTTGCCTGCATTAGCGGCCTCTACCGTAGTAGATGTTTTGGTGGTTTACACCGATGGTGCAGCGGCACTTTATGGTGGCGATCCAACCACTCGCATCAATCAAATTTTTCAGGTAACCAATCAAATTTATGCCGACAGTGGCGTAGATCTTGAGGTGCGTGTTGCCAAAACCATGAAGGTCAGTTACACCGACGACAACGGCGCAGAAACTGCCCTCAATGCAATTACGTTTAATCAGGATGCAGCGTTCAGCGGTGTAGCTGCAGCGCGCGAGCAATACAAGGCCGACATGGTGGTGCTGTATCGTCCCTTTAAACAAATCCATGGCAGTTGTGGTGTGGCCTGGGTAGGCGGCGGTAACGGGGGAATGAGCAGTGGGCACAAAGCCTATATGTTTGCCCACGTTGCGATTAATTCCTGCGGGGATTTTGTGACTGCACACGAATTGGGCCATAACATGGGTTTGAAGCACTCACGTAAACAAGATGGTGTTGGCGGTGTGTTTCATTACGCACTGGGCCACGGAGTCGTTGGCTCATTTACCACCATCATGGCTTATCAAAATGAATTTAATGTGGATTATTGGGATGGCAAGGTCTACAAATTTTCCAACCCGGATGTTTTGTGTAAAAACCAACCCTGCGGTGTAGATCGCAACAATACGTCTACCGGTGCTGACGCGCGCTATGCGTTGAATATTACTGGCCCTCAAATTGCGAATTTTTATGCAGGTGCGCCAGCGTCTTCTTCAGTTGCTTCATCAAGCTCTTCGAAATCGAGTTCAAGTGCGCCGGCTGTTTCCAGCAAATCGTCCAGCTCGGTCAGTAATGTTAGTTCTGGCGATGCGGCTAAATTGAAAGCAAAACTTGAGTCGGCGCGTGCGACGCACTCAGCAGCAGTGGCGGCGGTTAATGCCAATAAAATAGCTATTACTGAGAAGACTGCGTTAGAGCGTGCTGCAAAAACCGAGTTGACCAATGCGACGAAAAGTTTAACCACGGCAACTAAAAATTATGAGAAAGCAGTCGCGAAATACAATGCGCTGCTTGCAAAAGTAGATCCCTTGGTCACCCAGTTGAACAGTGCTATGGCGGCGTATAATGCAGCGACTACGAGCACAACTAAAACGGCTAAAATGACGGCATATAATGCACTCGTTACCAAATATAATACGTTGGTTGAACAAATTACGGCGGCATTAAATGAAGCCAACGCGGCGCAACAACAAGTCGCACCTGCAACAGCCGCGCTGACGACGGCGACTGCGGCTTATAACGCAGCGGTCGCGGCGAGTAACGCCGAGCGTGCAAAAACAGATGCATTAAAGTTAGCGGTAACCGATGCGCTGGCGGCGGTAAAAGCGGCCGAAGCCGAATACAAAGCTGCTCTCGCTGCGTGTAAATGTACTGTGTAATATTTTTTCGTTAGTCCGTTTTGGGTCTGTCTGTTGCCCGGCAATCGCCGGGCTTTTTATTAGCGTTTGGGTGGCTGACGCTTTTGCTCCGACGCGGGCGGCGGTGCTGATGAAACCCAGCCTTTTACCAATAAACCCAGGCTCAAGCCGCCCAGGAATACCAGCCAAAACGCCACCACCGGCAGGCTTTCCAGTCCACTCTGCAAATTCATCCCGAACACCGCCGACACGCTCATCAACGGAAATGCCACGGCGGCGAGAATATTTAGTTTGTGCTGTGCGCGGTTACCGATTTCAGCCGCGCGTGCCTGAACTTCTGCGCTGCGAGCAAGACGGAATTCCAACGCTAAACGAGCGTCTGCCAGTAACAGTTCAAAGCCCCGTGCGATATCCACACTGCGATCACGCATATCGATAAGGAATGCATCATTCCCGAGCGATTCGCGCGCGGTCTGCAAAGCGAGTTTCATATTGTTAGATGAGCGAGCGAGCGGAATAAGGCTGTCGATAACGGCGAATAACGCATCGATATTGCTTGCTTTCTCAAAGCGGTTTTCAAGCGCGATATACAGCTGTTGGTATTCCTCCATGTACTTGGTCAAGGCGTGGTCGCCGTGGTCAATGCCCTTGTATTGCCATTTGCCCTGCGGCAAGCGCAGAAACACCTCGTGCTCGCGCTCATTGCCATCAGTTTTAGGTGGTGCATGCAGTACCAACAATAAATGCCCGGCTTCAAAAATTGCACGTTGGGCGCCCCAGCTTTCGCTGCCCAGGCGCGCCGTAATTTCAGCGGGCAAATTCCATTTGTATTGGCTTCGTTTCATCAACTCGCTCCTAGTGTATGGAAATCGATAGTTATTGTAGAAAGCAACAGTCGACGGCAGTCTAAAGTAAAAATGGTAATTGGTAAAAGCAGCGACAGCCCCCTAACGAGGGCGACTGCGGGGGCTTTTTTGGGGATGATATCAGGGGAGGGGTGGTGCTGCTGATATATGAATTGATTGGAGCGCAAGAGGTAAGCATACTGCGCACAGCGGCCAAACTGGGGCTGCATATACAGTAAAAACTGCCGTTGCGTGCGGCGCTGGAATAAGCTCTGGGATGAATTATGTCTTTACGTGTGACCTTAATAATTTTAGTTTCATGCTTAACTATTTCTGCTTGCGATAAAAAAACAATCGATGAACCCATTTGGAAAAAGCCTGATACAAAAACAATTAATTGCGGTGATTTCACTTCTGAAGAAATACCTGGCGGAACCCTTTATAACAATGTTTGGAACAAGCAGGCTGTTAAAGGATTTCAGTGGCGGCAGTGCCTGGAGAAAAGCTTAACAGCTGATCTGTTTGGCTGGTCCTGGGAATGGCCTACAGATAGCAATTCCATTTTTGCCTACCCCCAAATTAAAGTCGGCATTTCACCCTGGGATCCCCGGCCAACAGCGAATTCCGGTTTTCCGTTAGAAAATACCAGTGTGCGCAGCCTGATGGTTGAGCATGAATTGGAAGTGCAAGGTAATAGCGAACACAACATCGCTGTGTCGCTATGGCTTACAAGCACCGGCGACATTGGCAATAAACCTAACCCATCGATCATCATTGCCGAGCTGATGATTTGGAATTTTCAAACACCAAACCACATGAGTCCTGGTGGAACCCATATAGGGAATGTGCAAGAAGGTGACCAAAACTGGGAGGTGTGGGT
>JACCEA011616788.1_pt1 | contig 14249 bp, 14 predicted proteins | sample 7449851 | NCBI WGS metagenome assembly JACCEA01 (sample SAMN15323453, study PRJNA562643) | freshwater metagenome | isolation source: river surface water | place: USA:Blue River Watershed | collected 2017-08-18 | reverse complement strand
CTTTAAAATCATCTAGAGGTGCATTCATTTCATAATATGTTATCAACTCTTGTATTGTTGTAACATTTCTTACACAATCAATTGGAGAAGCACATCGATTTGGTACAATTGCGTATATTATTCCAGCATGCTGAACGACGCGGACCCATTCTTCAAATGCTCTGAGTGGATTTGGTAAATGCTCCCACACATGCGATGTTATGACGAAATCAACAGAATTATTTGGAAACATGTACAAATCCATAGCATCTGCTCCGACATCGATTCGAGCATAATCGCCACAAGTATTGATTTGACCTTGCTTGAAATGTTGGTAATCCACAGGGTCCATTTCTTCAGTTAAGCCCACATGTATTGTGTTTACACCAAATGGATTGCAAGCACTTGGGCCAATTTCTATACCACATGTATCTTTAAGTAATTCGTGTGCTATTGCGGACTCAAAGCCGACGAAGCCGCCATCTCGGTAGTCGTAGCGTTTGTCCCTGGAGCAGTAGAGAATTCTTGAACTAACAGTCTTCAGGTCCTTAGGATCCACTATTTCATCGGTTTGTACAGTTGAAATATCTGTGTCGCAATTTACAATGCAAGAAACAATTAGAATGACAAATAACCACAATAGCATTCCTCGAAATAAAAATATGGCGATTGCATTATTACCAATTACTACTATTATTACAATATTTGTTTGCTTGAACCAACAACGAGCAAAGATCGGGCGGACGACCAAGGATTATGTGACAGGTTACATTTGTAGAGTAGTTTTATGCATAATAAATTGAATGGATTGTTAATTGTAATGTTCATTTATTTATTATCTACATGTCACAGAAAGCACAATTCTACAGAACGAGCTAAATGTTATCAAAAATCTTAAAGAACAAGCAACAAAATCTGAACAACCTAACAATGTGAATGAAGTCACATACATACTCCAAACCTATACATCATACTATACACACTTTTTTGACATACTGCATCACAGCTATTCCTTCTTTTTTTCTCGTTCTAGTCCTTCTCTGCCCCTCCCCCATCATTCCTATCGTAACACACTAGTCAATCAAACAGGATTCTTGCTCCAAATCCCCCTCAAAGCAATTGACTATTATTTTGCTCGGTAGGTGGAATTTGAGCAGGAATCCTGTTTGGTTGACTAGTGTGTACAACCAAAAGGACAATAAACGTTTAAATGATTTACCTAATATATTGTTGTTGGTAATCATCTAAGTCTTCTTCTTCCTCCTCTTCATCATCAGCCATCAAATCACGGAGAGTTTGCACCATAGCTGTTGTTTGTACAATGGCATCTGTTCGTCCAGCAATATTCAACTTGTTGTCATCATCAGCCCAAGCGATAATACCGTCAATATCAACCAACTTTGCATTGAGTAAAATATTAAACAAAGCTTCAATTAAGCGCTTTTCTCCCTTTGCAGTGGTAATTTTTGGGAACTTTTTACTGTGGCAAAAATCTTGCACAGCATATAAGAGGGAGACTTGAGCAGGAACTGTGTGCTCAAAAAGATTCTTCAAAGCATCGCCATAAGCGTCGGCACCCCACCAGTTAACCGATGTGTAGTCGTTGTTAAGAGATGATAGAATAGCCTTCAACACACCAGCAGGTAAAATTGGTGCAGGTAAATTTGCTTTCAAGTGAGCAGTCAAGGCACTTCCCTTCTGTCCATTCTTGATTGCCTCAGTTGTTGTGTTGAATGTGTTACTGTATGCATTTAATACTGCATTCTTGGCCTCCTCCTCTGCACGTTTAGCTTCTTCCTTGGCGCGTTTGGCATCCTCTTCAGCCTTCTTGCGTGCGGCCTTAGCGGCTTCCTTCTCTTCACGAGCACGTCTAGCCTCGTCTTCCTTGGATTGCTTGGCAGCTTCCAATGCCTTTGCTTCCTCTTCAGCACGAGCTGGGTTGGAGGCAGCAGCAACGGCCGCCTTTGGAGCAGATGGCAATGGCCCGTCGAATCTGTTTGGATCGTATTCACGAGCAGGAGCGCCGCGGCCACCACGGAAGCCTCCACGGTCATCACGACGATCATCTCTGTCACCACCTCTGCGTCCTCCTCCTCCGCCAAACTTGTTGGCGAATCTTGGATCACTCTGCCACTCGCCATCATCCTCTTCGCGGCGACGATTGCGGACATCATTGGAGCGGCCACCAAATGAATCACCACCTTCTCTGCGAGGATAGTCATTGAAGCCGCCGCGTCTATCATTGTTACCGGAGTCGTCTCTCTTGGAACCACCGAAGGCGCGGGCGTATTTGTCATCAGTGGCATTCACCTCAGCATCCAAGTTGCGATCTCTTCCACCGCCGAAGCCAGAACGTCTTGGGGGCTCGTCATATGGATTATTGCGTCTTGGTGGCTCGTCGAAATTTCTAGTTGGGACAGGAGCTGATGTGGAAGGCCCAGACATCTTAGCGAAGGAACGAGCGAACTTGTCATCGACATCATCAATGATTGGCTCATCGCGACGACGAGGACCACCCCATCCACGTGGTCCATCACTTGGTGGAGCGGAAGAACCGAAGGAAGATGACTCAACAGGGCGTGCAGAGGCATTTCTCCAACTACTGGAATCATCAGCCTTGGTGGATGGCTCTGGGCGACGAGCGGCAGTGCGAGACCACATGGCATCTTCAGTGTTTCCGGCACTGCTTGGAGCATCTGATGTTCTTCCAGAAGAAGCTGCGGGTAGAGAAGATGCTAATCCAGTTGGGCGTGGTTCACCCCATCCACCACGGCTTCCACCTCCGTAACTTCGATTTCCAGAATCTCTATTGTTGCGATCTCTATTGTTATAACCACTCATTTTGCTTGCTACTTAAAATCTTGAATGTCTTCGAAAAGTTTTCAATTTGTTGTTCGTTTAGAATCTGCTCCTAACTATGTTTTGGACCTTTGTTCTTGCGGCTCTTTGAAAATCACAGCCTCTCAAATGGATGGATGGTGCGGGGGAACCAAAAAAATCGATTTATTTTGAATTATGGAAAGCAAAATAGTGAGTTAACCCGCCATAAAGGAGAGTTTTCGATGAAGAGCTTGGTGACCCTATTGGTATATAGACCTCTAAATGTTAAGCAAGTAGTGATTATATATATCATCAAGACTCTACACACTATTTGCGCTACTAGATTCCTCCTCCTTGGTTCATATCTATCACCTCATGTTGCTGTCTTTTTCTGTTACCCTTGGTATCGATATTCGCACTAGTTGTATGTTTTTCCGCCGTGTATTTCATTTGAAGTAGATTCCTTGATTGTAGTCATGTGTAATAGATTGTATTAACTTAAGTGGAAAGACCTTGAAGAACACAGTAGATATTCCAAATCATCCAGAAAAAGCATTTGCGAGGGGCCTGACTATTGATACGATAGCTCCTCATACAATTATGGGTAATTGCAATCAGTGAAGACATCGAAAGGATGTAAACATAGTTTATTGTAACTTCTTTAGTTCTGGATATGTAATACACCAAAAAATATGTGAGTTTGACGTGTGGGTATACGTGTAATATTGTAGCTGGGGTATAATTAGTAGCTTGTAGCTTTGGTATAAGTTACTCTCGGTTGCAGCAGTCACCTATGATGGCTCATACTTTAATGCAAATTGATTGTGAATAATTATCGCTTTGCGTGGATCTCTATCCAATCAATTGATTTGTTCATTGTATACGGAAGACGTCAAAAATAATGTTGGGAGTCATTGAATTATCATCCTTATTCTTCTTTACATAATGACAAAGGCAGATGCTAATAATGCTCTATGCTTTCTTTTGCATAACCGAAACATATTCGATATGATGACAAAAACAAAAAACATGCGTACAATAACCTACACTATAACACACAGGACTACTTTTTCGATTTCCACAACTATTTCCTATAGAACAATGCGACCGTATCTGAATGATCATATACACAATAAAACTATCAGCATTTATACAAACCGTTCCAGCTAAAAATTGTCTACATGGAACCCAACAAGAAATCTGCAGCAGCTGCAACGTCATTGTTAGTTTGACGTAGCGCATGAATCGCTTGATCTTGCGAAAATCCCATACTAATTAACATTTGGATACTATCAGGAGGAATACCAGTTACATCACGGTTGAGATTTTGTGGTATTGCTGGTCCTTGGGTACGTCCAGTTCCAGCCACCTTCACCATACCAGGACGCTCTTGAGCTCGTTCCATCTCCTTCTTAGAAAGTTCCATTGCATACTCCAAAGAATCCATTGGTGGATTTTGGGCACCTCGTTGCATCTGCTGTGGCATTTGCTGTTGTTGCATCCCGCCATAATTAGAATTTGATCGAGACATGGATGGCTGGCGTCCTTGCATTTGTTGTTGCTGCATTTGCATCTGTTGCTGGCCTTGCATCTGCATTGACATGAGATGAAGAAAAAGAAAACTATTGGTGAATATTGAAACATGTACTGTTGATGAATACTTACTCTGCCTTGCTGTCCGCCCATCATCTGTTGCTGCGGTTGAGGTGCCGGCATTTGAGGTTGTTGGGATTTTGGTGGGCCATACTTTTTCTCGAAAATGATTAAGACAGCCTCATCTTCGTTGTAACCAGCGGCCACTAATCTCTTAATTTCTGGCTCATCTGTTCCTTTGATACTATCATACATATTCACACCAAACGCTGCTTCTTGTTCAGAAACAATCAGTCCAATCCGTAGTGCTCGTTCATCCGCTGAGATACCACTTAGATTGCGACCCTCTTGGCGGTCATATATATGTAAATGCAATGGGCGGTTGGAATTATAAAACTTTGGCAAGTATGAAAGATTGGCACGAGGAGTTTGACCTCCGGTTCCACCACCAGTTCCCGGACCCATCATAGCTTGATTCATTGGCATCGGTACTTGCATGGTATTTGATGAAGGCATTCGTTGCATGCCATTCATTCCAGGTCCTGCGGATGGAACACGTTGCATCATTGGTATCTGCTGCATTGGCATACCATTCATTCCATTCATATTGATTGCGTTCATGGGAATTGGTGGACCTGGAGGCATCATTCCATTATTATTCATGGCCATCATATTCATACCAGGATTCATATTCATCGCCATTGGCATTTGCATACCCATGGCGTTCATGGCATTCATAGGCATAATTGGCAGACCATTGGGTCCCAGTAAATGTCCTGGAGGTACAGTCATTGTCGGATCGGTAACTTGTGAAATTTCATCATCATCTTCTTCCTCGGGAGGTGGAGGTGGTGGAGGCGGAATTTGCTGACGGCCATTATTTGAGCGGTAGTAAGGGGATGCGCCTCCACTGTTATCATAGTACTGCTGTTCAACTGGTGAATTGTACATTGAAGGAGGGCGAGGTGGGTTGTTGGGAGTATTCCCAGATGAATTGGTTCGCTGCATGGCCATAGTCGGACTGTTCGACATGCCTCGAGAAAGCGATAGACGGCGATCAGGTGGAATTGCTGCTGCGGGATTCGAATTTATGCGATTGCTGTTGCTACTGCTGCTAGGAATACCAGGCTGAGTTTCCATGGAAGGAGCACGTGGCACTTCCTGTTAAAGAATAAGTGAATCTTGGTGCGAACAACAAACAGCAAACTTACCCCTCCATTATTTCCTCGATCATTCGCTCGTTTGCGTTCCAATAAAATCTTTACTGCTGTATCTCTACTGTAACCGGAAGCGATCAACAACGCAATTTCCGCTTCAAGGTTTTCAGCAGCTACGTAACTAATTTCATCAGAGGAATCTGCCACATTTGGTGCAACGTTCTTGCTATCTTTTTTACTACTAGTGGTTGAGAACGCATCTGACAAACTTCTTTGACGCAGATCACCCATAGCACTCTAGAAATAGAAACATTATTCAAACCTCCTGAGCAATTACTGTAATACTTACTGGAGATATTGGTTTCATCTTGCCAAAACGCGCTTCAAAAATACACATGACCGCTTCATCTAAAGTGCATCCTTTCTTGACCAAATCTTCAATCCTTGGCTCATCATTTGGAAGCAACGCATCGTACATATTTACACCAAACTGTGCTTCTTGCTGAGAAATAATAAGACCGATGCGGAGCGCCTCATGTTCGGATGTATCATAATCAGAGTTCATGTTCAAGGCGGCACGCAATAATCCACGACGAGCATCAAAATTGAATGCTTTGTACCATTGGGGCGAGTCTTGAGGAATTTCGGCAGGATTTGGTGGCTTGTAAGCAGGCTGCTGTGGCACTTGCGGGATTGTAATAGGTGGGGGGATTGATGGACGGGCAGCAGCATGAGGAAAAGGTTGTTGGTGAGGCGGTTGATGCTGCACTGGTTGTTGGTATTGTATTTGTTGAGGTTGTTGGGTTTGTTGAATTGGCTGTTGTTGATTAGCATATTGTCCTGCAGGAAGAAAGTCTTGGATTACATTTGGGTGCTGTTTTGAGGGTTTACTAGCGGATTGGCGGCGCTTTTGTTTCTCCTTTTCAGAAATACCTTGAGAAAAGCTTAAGTTATCAGAGGATATCTATGGAAATATCGAGAATAAATGAGGGAATCTCATAAATATTATCAGACTTACCCTTGAAACTTGATGAGGAACAATATTGCGACGATCTAATGGTATACCATAACGTTTTGCATAGACTAAATCCAATATATGATTCGCTTGGGGTAATTTATACTTCCTCTCCAACAGCATTTCCAAATCATCACTGCGATTTCCAGAAAAAGCAGTATAGCGAATTGGCAATCTTCCAGTCGTTATTTCCGTAAACTAGTTTATGCCAGTAAGTTCAAGAACCAGAATTAGGAAGTGAATCTCACCTTTATACCAGTTTCGTCCATTTTGTTTAATCTTCGTTGGAATATCATATCTGCAGTTTGATCCAAGTCTAAACCGCGCTCCAACAGGAAATGAAATTGCTCTGCCTCATCATCATCGTATTGAGCTTTGTAGAGAAATAACTTGATATTTTCTGGCGATGCATAACCATCTGTAATACTTTCAACATCATCAAATTCATCAAAATCCTCCATTGGTTCTTCTTCGTCCTCATCTTCATCATCATCATCGTCGTCGTCATCGTCCTTTTCTTCATTTTGATTTCCACGAAAAAATGATGAATGCACTTGCGACATTGGAGCGAGATCCAATTGGCGACTCTGTCGTTAAAATGTAAACATACAAACGATACACAAATTACTGATTATAAAATTACCTTTCCGGTGGTTGTATCATGTGCAATCGCTCGAGGAGGAAGTGTGTTAGGTTGGTTATTATTACTATTACTGTTGTTTGGTTGATTGTTGTACAGATTATTCGCACCTGATGGAAGTTTGTTTACCGGTTGTGACGGATACGTCGAGTGTGGTTGTTGCTGACTTGTTGAGGGAAAAGAGGAAGAGTTTTGACGGAAGTTACGAAGGATATGATCATATGAAGGCTCTGGTTGACTGGAATCTTTTGGAGGGGAGTTTTGCTGCTGAGGATGACTTTGTGCGGCTTGAGGACGTTGCTGAAATTGAGACTGTTGTTGTTGTTGCTGCATTTGTTGTTGTTGCATCTGCTGTTGTTGCATCTGCTGTTGCTGCTGCTTTTGCTGCTGGAGCGCTTGCTGTTGCTGCAGCTGTGCTTGTTGTTGCTGCTGGAGCGCTTGCTGTTGCTGCAGTTGTTGTTGCTGCTGGAGTTGTTGTTGCTGCAACATGTTTTGATTCTGCAAAGGACGAGGATCCGGAAGCTGATTATTTGGAACATAGCCTGATTGGAGAGGTGTCACGTTCAACTTTCCTGGGTGATGTTGTTGGGGAGAGGGTTCCCTCGTTTGTTGTTGTTGCTGTAATCGCATTTGATATTCCTGTTGCTGCTTTTGTTGTTGTTGCTGCATCATTTGCTGTTGTTGAATTTGTTGGTAATTTGGAGTTTCATTTGCTTTCTCATCTTCAGCCATTGGAAAATCTTCATCCTCATCTAAATCAAACTCCTCTCCTTCTTGAATAACAATGGGTGGTACCCAAACACGACCTTCGTCAAACGCGCGTTGTTGCTCGGCCATCTCTTCTTCTCTTGTCGGAGCCAAAGTTGCTTTACCTTCAATTTTTAATTGTTCAAAATCTTCAGCTCTTGAACCTGCCGGCATACGCCATACTCTTCCTTCCCGGTGAATTTCAATCACCTTAACTCGACCAAGTTCATTGAACTTTTCTACATTCGATCGCACATAACCGCCATTCTGAACAAAATATATAAAAAATTAAAATATGCTTTAAAAATATGCCTCCGTGTTTTAACTCACCTCAAAATGTTGTTGTTGATAACTTTTTTCGGTTACTTGTGTGCTCTTGACTGAGTTTTCATAAAAAAGTTTGATTGCTTGGATCCGTGTGAATCCTTGAGCAATATAATCATCTATCGTTATTTCTTGATGCATTGTAGCTGTATAAAACTATATCAAGATACAACCAACCAATTCGTTCGATCTAATTGGTGACGATCTATGCAGTTTTGCGGATCTGTCGTGATTGTCAAATCAGCTGGTTAGAACTGAAAACACAGCTTCTGCAATGAAATGATTCTCGGACACACAAGAGAATAGTAAGAAGCTATTTCAGCGAAATACACCAGATATCATGGAGGGCAACAACCTGGACGGAATGGTTTTGGGATTTTGTGAATGCTTGTTGCTGGTTTTCCTTGCGGCAATCCAATTCAAAGTGGCAAAACTTCAGTTTCGTGGAAAAGTCACAGATAATTCGTGGAAAAATTATTGTGTTTCACAAATTGTAGGCTATATAGCTGTATGGTAAACAATGTCAATATGAGTCATTATTTTAAAGCTGTTAGATGATTTCGGTAGAGATATCCAGTTTGTTACGCCGTGTACTAGATGGAGATATGTTTAAACGTCATAAAAGCTACAACATATATGGTGAATCAATAATAGATCGATCATTCGTGTATATAATTGAAAGCAAGCTATGCAAGTGTATTGCAGTCTACTTTCATGACAGGTTGATACAATGAATCCAACACACTCTGTAAAGCAGATGATACATCATTCTGGACACGCAATACATCTGGCCAAGGTAAATAGTTCTCGGCACCCATATATTTTAACAAAATATCGCAGTTTACATGTAGTAGACTCACAGTTTCATCCTTGATCTCATGTCTAGACAGCAGCTTTTTCTCAATCAACTCGCACACTAGAGATACGTTATCTTGTGCTTCGTATTGATGCCCAAAACGTCTATGAGCAAACTTATCCACCAACTCGATCATAATCACTCTCGCAGCCAATCCCTTTTCTAATAACCAGCTATAATCTAAAAAGTAACAGACCCATTCACTATCCGTTTCGTTTGATGGAGTATTCAATGAAGAGCCCAAGGAAAGATTTTCAAATTTATCTACAAATTCGTAAGCATGGCAATAGATTGGATACCAATCAGAGAAATCTCCTGCTTCTATAACTTCCGAGAATAGTTGTCTCTGCCTTTCATCCAAATTGATGTGGAAGCCATCACCAAAACTATCATTCACAAAGCCAGCATACTCTCCAATTATTTCCAACAGAATCTTCATTGTAATTATTCGTTGTTTCAGCAGGTATAAGTTGTTATCAGCAATTGTGGAGATGACATTATTTTGTAGTGAGACCCATGAATTGTAAATTGTATCAACAACTACTCTTCTGGACTTCCAAAATCCACTGATCTCAACAACTTTTTCTTGTAGATGATCAGGACTTTGGTCAAAATTATCTAGAAAAGTATCTCGAATTGATTGCCAAAACTTGTTAGCTAATAATCGAAATAAGAAAGCAAACAGTTCATACACTACTCCTTGCTTCGAATGAATATTGAAAGGGTTTTCATGGACGTCAATCGCTTCCACCAAACAGTTGATACTACATTCAAACACGGTAAGAACCCAATTGTTATGTTCCACCCCCACATTGATAGAGTCTAGAGCTTCACAGGATATTATAGATGTTAACTTCGTAAACGCGATTGCATCATTAAGCTTAATTTTTCTGCTTTCCTCTGTGCTTCTTTTCTGTGCATTGTAGCAGCCAATGAGAGGTAGATCATATAATATACTGTCGATTGTGTACTGTGTTTTCTCGAAGGTGAGATTAATGAGTTCCCTTTGCACCATTATCCCTCGATTAGCTAAGTCTATACAATGTCGGTAAAATCCTACAGTTTCATGCCAAGCTGATGAATCAAATGCTTCTGGTGTTTCAGGATCATTTTCCACTACCCCATCAATTGTCCTGCTGCCGTAGGATTCTGGTGCTGCGTAGGCATGGACAACCAAGAATGCAAAATTCGAGTACTGCTCCATCAGATCGGTCATTTCTTTCCGCAGAATTCCGAATTTGAAATTGTGCTCGTTGTTATGAGATATCTGCCAATGCGGTCTGGTTTCAGAGGATTCCGCACATAATTGGATCGCTAACGCTTTATAAGCCAATTTGAACACATCTTCCAATACCACTATTGGAGTATTATCCAATTGGAGGGAAGGAAATCGATCTAATCTATTAGATCGGCCACTATGTACCCAGTATAGATGTTGGAGACCAAAGAATTTGGATACATTTTTAAATGCATGAGAAAGACTGTTGTTATCAGGACTGTCACGACATGTACGTATGAGAGATAAGTCCAAAAATAAACTATGGCCGAGGCGAGCGTCACGTAATATCCTTTTAGTGTCATCAGCTAATGGTGTCATGAACAACAGCTCTACTTCTCTCTGTAAGCATCCTTCACTGCCTATCAGCCATGGTCTAATACATTTCCGAACGTCAAAGACAGCTTCCAGACCTGTGTTTTGAAATTCTTCCAAATATTGTCGGATATTTCGTTGCACTACAGTGCCATTCTTTTGCAAGGTTCGGAGAGTATTACCACAACCAACAACGTTGCGAACAACAATATTTGTCCATTGATTGATATGAAAACTTATAGCTTTCATATTATCTGCCAGTGAACGGAACGTTTTCCAAAGTGATATTTCTTGTGTCCCAACAAATTGACGACTGATACGACCGCAGACAATATCTAATAAAGCCATTGCAGTCCCTCGATCGACTAATACTGGAATATCTTTAGCGCTATATTTTACTTGCCTTCCTTTCTCAATCATCAATGGAATTAAAGCAAATGAGAAAAGTCCGATTTCTATAATATCCGCTATTTCTTTCCATCGTAAATAGGCATAAAGTTGGTATGGCATTAATGTAAAGGCATTTTTATTAGACCATCGACTTTGTTGTGCTTTAAAAAATGAACAGATTGAATGATGAACCTCATTGTAAACATCATAGAGTTCTGATAAAAATGAGATTGTTTGATGTTCCAGCATGTATGATATCGGGAACCAGAATAGAGTATTCAGCTTCGCACAAGTTAATTCAATCGTAGCACTTTTAAAATAATCCATATTCTCATCTTGTGGACTATTGTTCTCTTCATTTAATTCTATTTCACTTGGATTGAAATTATCTCCCCTCTGTAAAATCAACCACCAGATTAGACTTGATTCAAATTACTTATAACAGTGCTCTTACCAGTTCTACTTTTGCGTCTCGCAAAATTGCTTCTCTATCCACAGAACGTAACGCTTGATATTGACTATTGAACAATTCTGCATCAAAATAGTGCCATTTGTTGATAAGATTGTGGTGGACGTCCGTCGGTGGAGGAATAGTTGTGTTAGAGCGATGACTTGTGAACAATGCAATGGATTCCACAACAGAGTGACGGAGAGCTGGCAATTTCTCATAAAACGCTTCAATCCTCCATCCAATTTGGGGAATAAGCCAGTGCTGTAGGACGATTGAAAGTGCTTGACGAGTAATCATATCATCATCCTCGCGACGGCTCTTCACGGGACGATTACTGCCAACTTCACTATCATCTTCCACCCTTTCATCATGCAATCTTGGTCGCTTGTTCGAAGATTCAACCTCAATATTCATTGGTCACACAAACTTTCTTTGAATGATGCCAGGATGGAACAAAAATAGGGCTTGTCCATCTTTCAAAAAGGGCATATGTGTGGTGTATTAAAGGAATTGCTTAATTAGGACATTTAGGTCCAGTCCGTTACTTTTTTCTTTTTCGAATGCGAGAATTCGCTCTACGTGGTATGTGATGATGACCGCATGCATAAATCTATAATCAATGTTCATGAAAATATCGTAAGCTCCACCGGTTCATTGTCCCCTGCTGAGTGACTCAACTATATTTGAAAGGATTCTATTGCTTGATTATTTGAGTAATAAAGAAAGAAATGTTACCTCTACGAAGTGGAAAGAAGAAAGAAAAAAAGCCCAAGAAAGAGGAGAAGAAGGCTATTACTCCAGATCAAGCCATCCTCAAAATACAATGCTTGATGCGGAAATATTTAGCTCGTCGTCGCATGCGATCGCAAGCACAAGTTGCATTAGTACGAGTCTTCGATCCAACGTTCAAAAGATATTTCTGGTTCAATCAATTCACTCAAACATCAACATGGAAGAAGCCAAAGTTCATTGATATGTTTTTGGAAGTTGATTTAGCAGCTATAGCTCTGCTACAACGAGTGATTCGTGGGTTTATTGGCAGACGGCGCGCCCAAAAGAAAGCAAGTGAGCGATACGTACGATATTTTGATAATGAAACCGGTCGATATTATTGGTTTGACAAACTCACACAAAAAACCACCTACAATGCAAGCCCTTGGTTACAACGGATGAATGTTGCTATGCCCATGGAAGATAAACTTCTTCAACAAAGTTATTTGAGGATTAAGGAATTGGAACGAAAATTACAAGAAAAAGAACATGAAATCAAAGTAATCCGTAAACAGCGATACGAAGAACTGGAACCTTTAGTCATCCAAGATAAAGTAAAAAATGTCAAAAATTTAGAGCGCTCTAAAAATATGGATGAATGGTCAATGGATGATATGGCAGCTTGGTTTACGGAATTGAAAATGGAAATGTATATTCCTAATTTGTTTTCAAATCGTGTGGATGGTAATTTGTTTATCAATTTAACGGAGGATGAATTTCATGATCTTGGGATTAATAATAAATTTCATTTACGTAAATTACAATTAATTCTTAAATCATACCGTATTCGTTACCAGCGAAAGAAGGATCGCAAGGCTCAAGGGTTGAGTACTGGTCAAAATCCGGAAGAAGATGACGATGAGGATTTGATTAGTGAATATTCTCCATCTGAATTATCTGCTATTCTTGCTGCCGAGGATGCACAAGTTGATCATATGTCAGAAGGAGAAAATTCATTCGAGGTTTGTGATAATTTATTCAAGTTCATCTTCGTTGTTCATTTTTGGGGGGAATGGTCATTATGTAGGAAGGAAGTTTCGCTTCTGAAGAAAATGAAGAAACAAAAATGACCGAAGAACAACGGTTACAAAGGCGAATGGACGAAGAAAATATTCAAATGGAGGTGTTGATGCGTGGCGATGCCACTAATTTTCCAGTAAGTACTTCTGATATCTGTTTCGAAATGCATTATCAAGTTTTTGATTAACAGATGATAGGAGATATTGTTCGAGTTAGATACAATTGCATTTTAACAGATACAAAGAAAACAGTTATGTCGACTAAGCATACATTGGAGCGCCCATGGGTTGAATTTGTTTTGGGAGTGGATCAAGTTATTAAGGGCTTTGATCGAGCATTACCGATGATGTGCGTCGGTGAGAGATCAAAAATATCACTAACTCCAGAATACGGATGTAAGCGTTCCCACTACCTCCACTAGATAATATAATTCTTGACTAATAGATGGAGAAGAAGGATTGCCTCCTCATATCCCACCGAATGCAAAGCTCACATTTGATTTAACTTTACTTGGATTCAGACAAAGATCTCAGTGGGTGAGAATGGATTATCCTTTTGTGACTTGTTCATTTCCGGTTCTACTTATTACACCGTTCTCCTCTTCAGGTGAAGCCTCTGTTGCAAGATATCACAACCAATGAATTTCCCTATCATTCAGACATGAAGTATTCTTTAGAATTAGCGCGGAAGGCAGGAATGGACAAAAATGCTATTCTTATTTATTCCTCGTCCATGTTATTGAATGATGAAGATGCCGCAGCTGCGATTGGCAAATCAACCACAAAATTGACGTAGTTGCAACTAATAATGATGTAATGCTTTGTATATGATGTATTTTTATCCTTTAGAATATTTGGTGGGGAACAACGAGATTGTGAGATAGTGAAATTCAAAT
>JACCEA010524921.1_pt1 | contig 14253 bp, 10 predicted proteins | sample 7449851 | NCBI WGS metagenome assembly JACCEA01 (sample SAMN15323453, study PRJNA562643) | freshwater metagenome | isolation source: river surface water | place: USA:Blue River Watershed | collected 2017-08-18 | reverse complement strand
TTCGATTCTCATAGGAGATATAACATAAAACATAAAAAACTTATTTAAGATTTATGCTTAAAACTTTTACAGTAAATTCTCATATTCCAGAATTATTTTTATCTTTTTCTCTTTTAGCTCAATTAGTTTATAATGCGTTAGTTGTTAATAATCCTCAAAACAATTTTCCAGTTTTTAATAAAGAAAATTCTCGCCATACATTTATTATCTTATGGATATTAGCTGCTCTTTATTTTGGGTTTATTGCTCATGATTATCTTTCTGATACATTGTATATTGGAGACAAAGGAAGTTCAATTAGTAAATTTATAGTTACATTAGTTGCTATATTTTGTTTAGTTTTAGTTCAAGAAGCTCTTAAGTTTCAAAAAATAACCTTCCCTGAGTTTTATACCATAGTATTATTAGCTTTACTTGCATTATTAGTAATGATCGATGCAAATGATCTAATGATTTTTTATTTGACAATGGAAACTCAAACTCTTTGTTTTTACGTGTTAGCAAGTATTAGTAGAACTAATATTTTTTCAGTAGAAGCTGGATTAAAATATTTTGTTTCTGGAGCATTTATGTCTGCTTTTTTTTTATTAGGTGTAAGTTTCTTATACGGATGTCTAGGTACTATTAATTTAACAGATTTAAGTGCTTTACTTTCTTTTGGTCTAGATGACTTTAGTCCTAATTTAAAAATGCTTGTAGTTGTAGGAGTTGTATTAGTTACTGCTACTTTATTATTTAAAGTTGCTGCAGCCCCTTTTCATTTTTGGATGCCTGATGTTTATGAAGGTGCTCCATTAGCTGCTACTTTAATTTTTTCAGTTTTACCAAAATATTCTTTGTTTTTTTTCTTTATCAAATGGATTAATTCACTTGGAGAATTGTATTCGTATATTTCAACACCTTTATTAGTTTTTGGAGTAATATCAACTTTAGTTGGTACTTTATATGCTTTAAAACAATTAAGAGCAAAAAGACTATTGTTGTATAGCTCTATTGCACAAGTAGGTTTTTTAGTTGCCGGTTTAGCTGTAAACAGTGCTGAAGGATTCTCTTCAGTAATTTTTTTTCTAATTATTTATATTATCACTTCTTTATTAATTTGGGGACATTTTATTGTTATTTACAGATCTCAATTTGAATTACGTAATATCGAACCAAAATTGTTAACACCTTTATACATATCGAACTTTTCGGATATTATAAGTTATACTGGCTTATGGACATTATCGTTTAGTATTATATTTTTTTCAATAGGAGGTATTCCACCATTTGCTGGATTTATTTCCAAATTAGTGATTTTAGATGGTTTAGTTTCTAAGGGAGCAATTTTAGGGGCGATTTTGTTAATTACTATTAGTTCAGTTTCTGTCTATTATTATATTCGCATTTTAAAAATTGCATTTTTTGAACCTGTTCAATCTGTTGCAAACGATAATAATTTTTTTGAGCAAACAGTTTCATTTAATGATAATTTTAGATTGATTTTTATTGTATTTTTCCTTTTATTGTTTTTACTGATTTTTTTATTTTTTTTCCCTAATTATACTATGTTAATTTGTCAATATATAGTATCCGAATCTTTTAAAATTTAATTTTACAAGATCTATAAACTTTTAAAAATTATATGAATATTAAAAATTTAAAATCAATGGAAAATACTCTTCCTTTAATTTCTTACTCTATAGTTAATGATGAAAAGTCAATTAATGTTAGTCACAAAAATTTATTGTTTGTTTTAACTTATTTAAAAAAACATATTAATTGTCAATATAATTTGTTAACATGCGTTTCAGGAATAGATATTTTAAATAGTCAATATAGATTTGGGGTTATTTATGATTTATTAAGTGTAGTATTTAATTCTCGAATTCGTGTAAAAATTTTTGTAAATGAAGTTACTTTAGTAGAGTCTGCTGTTCCTTTATTTAAAAATTCAAATTGGTGGGAAAGAGAAGTTTGGGATTTATATGGTGTTTACTTTCAAAATCATCCAGATTTAAGAAGAATTTTAACAGATTATGGTTTTGAAGGATATCCAATGAGAAAAGATTTTCCTCTATCTGGATATGTTGAAGTGCGTTATGATAGTTCTAAAAAAAAAGTTGTTGTAGAGCCTATTGAATTAGCGCAAGAATTTAGATCGTTTACATATGAAACTCCTTGGTTAAGTGAAAATTAAAAACAAGAAAATTTATGATTTTAAAAAAAAAAGAATTAAACAGAGAACTTAAAAATTTTACAATTAATTTTGGACCTCAACATCCAGCAGCTCACGGGGTATTAAGGCTTATTTTAGAGCTTGATGGTGAAGTTGTTAAAAGAGCGGATCCGCATATTGGTTTATTACATCGTGGTACTGAAAAGTTAATTGAGTATAAAACATATCTACAAGCGTTACCTTATTTTGATCGTTTGGATTATGTTTCAATGATGGCTCAAGAGCATACTTACTCTTTAGCTGTTGAAAAATTGGGTAAAATTAAAATTCCTGAAAGAGCGAAGATTATTAGAGTAATTTTTTTGGAAATTACAAGAATTCTAAATCATTTACTAGCTGTTGGTTGTCATGCAATGGATGTAGGAGCAATGACTCCTTTTCTTTGGGCTTTTGAAGAGAGAGAAAAGTTAATGGAATTTTATGAAAGAGTTTCTGGTGCTAGAATGCATGCCGCTTATATTAGACCAGGTGGTGTTTCCGCGGATATTCCTTTAGGTTTTTTAGATGATCTATATATTTTTACTTCTCAATTTAATACTAGATTAGATGAAATTGAAGAAATGTTAACCGGAAACAGAATATGGAAAGAAAGATTAGTTGATATCGGAGTTGTGACTGCAAAAAATGCAGTAGAATGGGGGTTTAGCGGTGTAATGTTACGTGGATCTGGTATTGCATGGGATTTACGAAAAACTCAACCTTATGAAATCTATAATAATTTATCTTTTGACATTCCTGTAGGAAGCAACGGAGATTGCTATGATCGTTACTTAATACGTGTTGAAGAGATGAGACAATCTTTAAAAATCATTGTTGAAGCTATTAATATGCTTCAACCAGGACCTGTTAAAACCGATGATTATAAAGTAAGTCCTCCATCTCGTTTAGAAATGAAAAACTCTATGGAAGCTGTTATTCATCATTTTAAATATTATACTGAGGGTTTTGTTGTACCTCATGGTGAAACATATAGTGCTACAGAAGCACCGAAAGGTGAATTTGGAGTTTATTTAGTTTCAAACAATACAGAAAAGCCTTATCGTTGTAAAATAAAAGCTCCAGGATTTGGTCATTTACAAGCTTTAGATGATATGTCAAAAAATCATATGATTGCCGATGTTGTTACAATAATTGGAACCCAAGATATTGTTTTTGGAGAAATAGATCGATAATAAAATTTTAACAATATGTTATTAAACACAGTATTTTTAACCTTAATATCTGCATTGATTGTAATTAGTTTAATTAACGATCAAAACCACAGACTATTACGCTTAGTTTCGGGAGGAGCGTCTAGTTTTGTATTCATTTTATCAACATTAATATTAGCTAAATTTGATAATAATAATTCGTTCTTTCAAGAAGTTGTTACTTATAAATTAGATAGTTCTGTTTTAAACTTTTCTTATTCATTTGGTTTAGATGGTATTTCGCTATATTTTTTTTTCTTAAGTGCTTTGTTAATTTTTTTATGCATTCTTTTCGTTTGGGATGAAAAAAGATATAAAGAATATGTATTTAATTTATTATTAATAGAATTATTTTTATTAGTAATTTTTAGTGTTTTAGATTTAATGCTGTTTTATATTTTCTTTGAAGCTATTTTAGTCCCAATGTATCTAATTATTGGTATTTGGGGTTCTCGAGAAAGAAAAATTAGAGCTGTATATTTGTTTTTTTTCTATACACTTTGTAGCTCTTTATTAATGTTAATCGCTATCTTATATATTTACAATAAGGTAGGAACATTAAATCTTGAGTATTTATTAACTGTTGATTTTACATTAACTGAACAATTATTTTTATGGGTGGCTTTCTTTTTTTCTTTTGCTTCTAAAATTCCAATGTTTCCATTCCATATTTGGTTACCAGAAGCTCATGTTGAAGCTCCAACAGTAGGTTCAGTGTTACTTGCAGGTATTCTTTTAAAACTTGGGGTATATGGTTTTTTACGATTTAGTTTAACTCTGTTTCCAGATGCTTCTTTTTATTTTTCTCCTTTAGTTTACTTATTGTCTGCTATTGGGGTTATTTTTGCGTCTTTAGCTGCTTTAAGACAAACTGATTTAAAAAGAATTATTGCATATTCTTCTGTAGCACATATGAATTTAGTTACATTAGGTATTTTTAGTTTTAACGTTGTAGGTATTGAAGGATCTATTATACAAAGTATTAGCCATGGATTTGTTTCTGGTGGAATGTTTTTGTTAATTGGTATAATATATAATAGATATCATTCAAGGTTTGTTTATTACTATGGTGGGTTAGTACATTTTATGCCTATTTATGCCTCTATTTTTTTAATATTTACAATGGCTAATATCGCGTTACCAGGAACAAGTAGTTTTATTGGAGAGTTTTTATTATTAGCTGGGATCTATAAATCAAATGTTACTACCGCTATAATTGCTGCATTAGGTGTAATTTTGTCAGGTGCTTATTCTTTATGGTTGTATAATAGAATGATTTTTGGTAATATAAAGGTTAATTATACTTTAAAATTTACCGATATTTCTTCAAGAGAATTTTTTATTATGTTACCTTTATTATTCTTTATATTCTTTATGGGGTTATTTCCTAATTATTTTTTAGCATATTTACATATTGCTTCTAATTCAGTGTACTTGATTACTTTTTAAAATTTGATAAATTAATTATGAATCATATAAAACAATCTGCTTACTTAAATAAATGCGATTTGATTTCAAAATACAATGTGAAGAGTATTAATGAAATCTCATCGGTTTTACGACTAGATCTTTATGTTAAATCATGGGAATATTTAGAATCATCTAAATCAGATTTAAAATCAACTAATTTTGAGGAAAATTCACAAATTAAAAGTATTCTTTTAGTATATATATTAAATGTTTTAAGTCCTTCTATTAAAACGTCTAAAAAAGTAGAAATTTCTAATAACAAACCATTAGTTAAAAATTTAGGTTATTTATTAAAGACTTCTGTTAGTGAAAAAAAAAATATTTCTAATATATTAAATTGGTTATTTGTAGAAAATGTGAGTCAAATTGTTATATCTGGTTGGAATTCAAAATTAATTAAAAAGGATAAATCTAAAATAACCTTAAGTTTTATGATTCCATTTCATGTTTTGAAGGAATCGGAGGATTTTGGGGCTAATTACTTGAAAGATATCTCATTAAAAAATATAAATTTACATATTGATTTAATTCTTGATAATAAAATAAATAATTTTAATTTAAATACTTTATTCCCTTTTTGGATAAATGGCTGAGCGGTTTAAGGCGTTAGTCTTGAAATCTAATGTACCTCATGGGTACCGTGGGTTCGAATCCCACTTTGTCCTTCAATTTAAAAAACAAATAAAAATTTCTATGTTATTTCTTATTGTATGTTTGCCACTGTTAGGTTTCTTTAGTGGGATTTTATTTGGTAGATTTTTAGGAAGAGGTGTTGCTTATACTACTTGTACATTAACAGCATCGTCTTGTTTAATATCACTAAAGTTGTTATATGATGTTATTAGAACCGGAGATGTGTACATTCTTTCTGTGAAAGATTGGATACATGTGGACACTATTAATATTGAATGGTCTTTTTGTTTTGATACATTAACATCTGTAATGTTAGTTGTTGTTACATTCATTTCTAGTTTAGTACATATTTATTCTACTGAGTATATGGAACATGATCCTCATTTTCCAAGATTTATGTCTTACTTGTCACTATTTACTTTTTTTATGATAATTTTGGTAACTGCAAATAATTTTTTACAAATGTTTGTAGGGTGGGAAGGTGTTGGAGTTTCGTCTTATCTTCTAATTAATTTTTGGTTTACAAGAATACAAGCTAATAAAGCTGCAATTAAAGCAATGCTAGTTAACAGAGTTGGTGATTTTTTTTTACTATTAGCTATGTTTACTATTTATGTTGTTTTTGATTCATTAGATTATGGTGTTGTGTTTTCATTAGTCCCATTGGCAACAAATGAAACTTTAATTATAGGAACATATGAATTTAATATTATTGATTTAATTTGTATATTTCTATTTTTAGGAGCTATGGGTAAATCTGCTCAAATAGGGTTACATACTTGGCTACCTGACGCTATGGAGGGTCCAACACCAGTATCTGCTCTTATTCATGCTGCAACCATGGTAACTGCTGGAGTTTTTTTAATTATTAGATGTTCATATATTTTTGAATACTCTGAATTTGCTTTAACTTTCGTTACTTTTGTAGGTTCAATGACTGCTTTCTTCGCAGCAACAACAGGTTTATTTCAGAATGATATGAAAAGAGTAATCGCGTATTCTACTTGTAGTCAATTAGGGTACATGGTTTTTGCCTGTGGTTTATCAGGTTATGAAGTTGGAATATTCCATTTATCTAATCATGCTTTTTTTAAAGCTTTATTGTTTTTAGGAGCAGGTTCTGTTATTCATGCAATGGCAGATGAACAAGATATGCGTAAAATGGGGGGATTAAAAAATTTATTGCCATTTACATACGCTATTATGACTATAGGATCTTTGGCTTTAATAGGTTTTCCTTTTTTAGCTGGGTTTTATTCAAAAGATATCATTTTAGAAGTTAGTGCTTCAACTTACAGTACTGCCGGACAATTTGCAAATATTTTAGGATTATTAGCTGCTTTTTGTACTGCGTTTTATTCTACTCGTTTATTATATCTAGTGTTTTTATCTAATCCAAATGGAAATAAAAATGTAACTTTACATGCTCATGAAGGTTCTTTTAGAATGACTGTTCCGTTAATGATTTTATCAGTTTTTAGTGTATTAGTAGGGTATATGACAAAAGATTTATTTATTGGTTTTGGTAATAATTTTTGGGGAACTTCAATTTTTATTAAACCTATTAATTATATTATGGCCGATATTGAATTTTTATCTTTTGAATACAAAATTCTTCCACTGATTCTTACTTTAATAGGAGTATTTTCTGCTTTATACATTTATATATTCAAATTAGATTCTTATTATAACATTAAAAAATTACCAATTTCAAAGAAAATTTTTAACTTCTTTAATAAAAAATGGTATTTTGATAGAGTTTATAATGAGTTTGTAGTTCAAGGTTTATTAAAAAAAAGTTACTTTTTTTTCTATCAGGATATTGATAGAGGTTTAATTGAAAAATTAGGTCCTATTGGTATTTCAAATGGAATTAATTATTTAACAAATGCCGTTAAATCTTTACAGACTGGATTTATAATTCATTATTTAATTTATTTTTTTCTATTTATTTTATTATTTGTAGTAATGTCTTTTAATAATCAAGAATTGACTTTTTTATTATTGATCGTTTATGCTTTTTTATTAAAAAATAGATAATAATAAATTTCATTTTTTGGTGGATATATCTCAATGGTAGAGAGTCAAATTGTGGCTTTGAAGGTTATGGGTTCAAGTCCCATTGTTCACCTGTATTTTTTGCTCAGTTGGCGGAAGTGGTAGACGCGACAGACTTAAAATTTGTTCTTTGTAAAAAGGTGTTGGTTCGATTCCAATACTGAGCACTTAAGTTTTCAAATAAAAAATATATTATATTAGTATATATGCTAAAAAACTTTTTAAATTATATTCAAGTAGTTTCATATTGTGATGCACCAGAATCTTGGCAATTTGGAGTTCAAGATCCAGCAACACCATCTATGGAAGGAATGCTATTTTTTCACAACTACTTAGTATTTTTTCTAATATTAATTGGTTCATTTGTATTCTGGATGTTATATCAAGTTCTTGTTAATTACAACGAATTTTCAAATCCAGTTTCTAAAAAATTTACTCATTCAAGTTTATTAGAAATTGTTTGGACAATTGTTCCTGCAATTATCTTAGTAATAATTGCAATTCCATCTTTTGCTTTATTATACTCTACAGATGAATTAATTGATCCTGTGGTTACTTTAAAAGTTATTGGGCATCAATGGTATTGGAGTTATGAGTATTCAGATTATGCTACATTAGAAGGAGGAGAAACTTTAAACTTTGATTCTTATATGATTCCTACAAGTGATCTTGTAAAAGGATCGTTCCGTTTATTAGAGGTTGATAATAGAGTAGTATTACCTATTAATACACATATTAGAGTTTTAGTAACTGCAGCTGATGTATTGCATAGCTGGGCAGTTCCTTCATTTGGTATCAAAGTAGATGCTTGTCCTGGAAGATTATCTCAGGCTTCTTTATTTATTAAAAGAGAAGGTGTTTATTATGGTCAATGTAGTGAAATTTGTGGAGTAAATCATGGATTTATGCCTATTGTTGTTAAAGGTGTAACTACTAGCAGATTTACAAACTGGATTGCAGCTAAATTAGATAATTTAGTGATTGAATAATCAACTTAAAAAAATAAATAATAATAAAATTAATTATGTTTGGAATCAGATGGAATAGAGATTCGATTTTATCTTTTATCGATTCACATATTATCGATTATCCAACTCCAATAAATTTAAATTATTTTTGGAGTTTCGGTTCAACTGCTGGATTATGCTTAGTTATTCAAATTGTAACTGGTATCTTTTTAGCAATGCATTATTGTCCACACATTGATTTAGCATTTAATAGTGTTGAGCATATTATGACAGATGTTAATAACGGATGGCTTATAAGATATACTCATGCAAATGGTGCTTCAATGTTTTTTATTGTAGTATACTGCCATATTTTTAGAGGTCTTTATTATGGTTCATATATTTATCCTAGAGGAAGATTATGGGCAAGTGGAGTTATTATCTTCTTATTAATGATGGCAACAGCTTTCATGGGTTATGTATTACCTTGGGGTCAAATGAGCTTCTGGGGTGCTACTGTAATCACTAATTTATTCTCTGCAATTCCATTTGTTGGAGGATCTATTGTAGAGTGGTTATGGGGTGGATTCTCAGTAAGCAATGCTACTTTAAACAGATTTTATAGTTTACATTACCTAATGCCTTTTGTTATTGCTGGATTAGTAATTGTTCATTTAAGTCTTCTTCATAAAGATGGATCAAACAATCCATTAGGAATTAATACAAATACAGATAATGTTCCTTTTTACCCTTATTTTTATGTAAAGGATTTATTTTCTTTCTTTATCTTAGTATTTATGTTTTCTTTTTTTGTATTTTTTTATCCAAATGTTTTAGGACATACTGACAACTACATTCCTGCAAATCCATTATCTACACCAGCTCATATTGTTCCAGAATGGTATTTTTTACCTTTTTATGCTATTTTAAGATCAATTCCTGATAAATTAGGTGGAGTAGTAGCAATGATTAGTGCTATTTTAGTACTTTTATTACTACCAGTTATTAATACATCAAAAGTAAGAAGTAGTAAATTCAGACCAATTTTTGGTCTTGCATATTGGTTCTTAGTATCTGATTTTATTATTTTAGGATGGATTGGTCAAAAACCAGTTGAAACTCCTTATATCGAAATCGGAATGGGGGCTACTATTTTTTATTTCTTATTTTTATTAGTATTAGTTCCTGTAATTGGTATAATAGAGTCTAAAATGGTTGAAAACAGAGATGGATTAGTTAATGTAGAATCAACTGAGGAAGATGAATTATATTTTGGACAAATTCCAGATAGTTCAAAAGAACTTTCTACTTACGAAAGTCTAAATATGGTTCACCCATTAGATAAATACTTTAGATTATTTTTAGTTCCAGAATTAGAACCTGTTTACGTAACAAGGTTTACGAATGTAAATTTTTTCATAACAATATAAAAAATTTAATTAAGATTATGATTAACTTAACCATAAATGACTTCGAATTTTCAGTAAAATCTAGAATTTCTATTTTAGAAGCATGTAAATATGCTGGTATAACAATACCAAGATTCTGCTATCATGAAATTTTATCTGTTTCTGGTAATTGTCGTATGTGTCTAGTTGAAATCGATACAATTGAAAAGCCTGTAGCATCATGCGCGACTGAAGCAAAGGATGGAATGGCTATTTTTGTTGATAATGCATTTGTAAAAAAAGCAAGAGAAAACGTTGTAGAAGCTTTATTATTAAATCACCCTTTAGATTGTCCAATTTGTGATCAGGCCGGAGAATGTGATTTACAAGATCAAACTAAAATGTATGGTTCAGTAAATAGTAGATACTTTTTTCCAAAAACTACAGTAGAAGATAAATATTGTGGACCTTTAATCAAAACAATAATGACAAGATGTATTACATGTACAAGATGCGTAAGATATTCATCCGAGGTAGCAGGTGTTGATTTTTTCGGAACTTTAAATAGAGGAGGAAGCACTGAAATTGGATCTTACGTTTCTCAAATGTTTAAATCAGAAATATCAGGAAACGTTGTAGATTTATGTCCTGTTGGTGCGTTAACTTCAAAACCATATGCATTTAAAGCTCGACCTTGGGAATTAAGAATGACAGAATCAATAGATATAACTGATTCTTTAGGATCTAATATCTATGTTAATTATAAAGAAAATGAAATTTTTAGAATATTACCTAAAAATAACAAATATTTAAATAATAGTATTATTTCTGATAAAGCCAGATTTGTTTATGAATCAACTCTGAACAATAGAATTGCTGATATATATTTTTTCTCGAATGAAAAAAATAAACTAATTAAAGCAAATTGGCTTAATTTTTTTGATAAAATAGATTCTGTAACTCAAAATAAAAAAATTAACATATTTTTTGATGAAAAAACTGATTTAGAAACAGCTAATTTATTAAAAACATTATCAATTAAATATCAAAAACACTTAAAAATATTTAATATATCTAAAAATTATTTTAATAAGGGAAATTTTAACTTTTTAGATCAAAGAAACACTGTTAAAAATATTGATAATACTCAAGACTTATTTATATATGTAGGATCAAATCCTCGTTTAGAAAGTGCAATCTTAAATTCAAGAATTAGATATAATTATAGAAATGCAACTTTTAAAATATTAGTATTAGGAGCTAATTATGATTATAATGTACCTAACAAATTTGTAAGCTTAAATGCAAACAAAATTATGGAAGTATTTGAAGGAAAATCAAAATTAATTTCAAATAACATCCTAAAAGCAAAAAAACCTACATTTATTTTCGGTCAAAATATTGCAAATAGAATAACTAACTTTAATTTTTTAGTTAAAAGACTTCAATCTGTATTACCGTATAGTCAAATAATAGCTCTATCATTATACCCGAACTCGAGTGGCGTAAACTTACTAAATTTTAAAAAAACAAATGCTAGGTTATCAAACAAAAGTACAAATATATTTATTAACAATGAAGATAATACTTTCGTAAGAAAAACATTTAACAAACTTACGTCTAATATTTGGATTAACACTCACGGTTCATTCTTAGCAACAAAAGCAAATGTAATCATACCAACATTATCAGCATTTGAAGAAGAAGTTAATTATATTAATATAGAAGGAAGACCACAAAGCACAGGAAAATCAATAGTAGCGTTTCCAAATTTAAGAAATGTAAATAATTTACTATTATCAATTTTTAACATATCAAAAGAATCATTTAAGACTAACAAAATAAAATTTACTAAATTTCTAGATGAATATTTATCTAATAATAGTAAGTTTGAAAACTCTAAATCAGAACAATCGATGATTTCAAGTGTTTTAGAGAATACCAAATACGATAATGTTGTATTAATTAATAAGTATCCAATAAAACAAAGCATTAAAAACTTTTATAATACAGATTTATTATCAAAAAACTCTACAGTATTAAATGAATGTGCAACTGAATATAGAAAGCATTATTCTAATTTTTAAAATAAACTTTTAACAAAAACATAAAAAATATTAAATAATTAAACGTCTTAGACTTAATAACATAACGGTAATGTGTAAAACTGCAAATTTTATAATGAGGGTTCGAGTCCCTCTTAAGTCTTTAAATAATAAAAAATGGAAAAGAAAAAATTTCTAAAGAAAGAGATGTTCCATCAACTAAATTAACAGAACATTATACAAGTTTCAAAAAAGCACTAATTCAATTAGAAAGAAATCCTGAAGAATATTTAAACCCTACACAAATAACAAAGATACGAGATACGATCCTTTTTTAAAAAAGGAATGAAAAACTATTTTAATATCTTTAAAGGTAAACAGCAATATAATAAAAATTCAACAGAATTAGAAGAAAATGTAAATACGGAAATTTCGGGAGTATTGAATCAAAAATTATAACTACAAGAAGAATTTGTAGACCGAAGATATAAATATTATTATAAACGAAAACCAAAACATGATCGAAAAAAGAACTTATCTTGATCTTCCTCAATCAAGTTTAGCTAACTCGATAGACGTAAATAAATTACCTAAGTCAATATTAATAATGAACAACGAACAAAAAACTCCTGAAAGATTTTTGACGGAAGAAACAGAGAATTTCTTTGGATCAGGTATAGAAACACTAGACTCTATAGAAGGAACATTAAGTACTGTTGAAAAACTAAATGAAACAGAGATATTAGAAGTCATAAGTAAAATTATAGAGTATAAAACAATAAATTTAAGGGGGTTCACAGCCCCTTAAATTTATTGTTTTACAAAATGTTTATTTTTTTTTAATATATACGGAAATAGGATTCGAACCTATGACGTTTGGATTATGAGCCCAACAAGCTACCATCTGCTTTATTCCGCGTTAAATATAATATATTTATATAGTAGGACTTAAACCTACGATCTAATGATAAGTTTATCATAAGAACTTAAAATTTTCTATTTTATTACTATACTATAAAAAAATTTAGTTTAATCCCAAATTTTTTTTGATTTTATTCTTTCTCCTTGAGTTAATGTATAATATACAATATAAAAGAACAATAATAATGAAATTATTGAAATATTTGAACCAAAAGAACAAATAGCATTCCATTCAGCAAATGCATCTGGATAATCTGGTACTCTTCTTGGCATTCCAGCTAACCCTAAAAAATGCATTGGGAAAAATGTTAAATTTACACCAATAAAAAATAACCAGAAATGAATTTGGCCTAAAGTTTCAGGATATTGTAAGCCAGTCATTTTACCAATCCAATAATACCATCCAGCAAAAATAGCAAATACAGCTCCCATTGATAATACATAATGAAAATGTGCAACTACATAATAAGTATCATGCATTACCATATTGATAGCTGAATTTGATAATACAATCCCAGTTAAACCTCCAATAGTAAATAAAAATAAAAACCCAATTGCAAATAACATAGGAGTTCTAAATCTGATTGAACCTCCCCATAATGTAGCAATCCAACTAAAAATCTTGATTCCTGTAGGAACAGCAATAATCATAGTTGCTGCTGTAAAATAAGCTCTAGTATCTACATCTAAACCTACTGTATACATGTGATGTGCCCATACAATAAAACCTAAAACACCAATTGAAATCATAGCGTAAACCATTCCTAAATAACCAAATACTGGTTTATTAGAAAAAGTAGAAATAATATGACTAATAATACCAAAAGCTGGTAAAATTAAAATATAAACTTCAGGATGTCCAAAGAACCAAAATAAATGTTGGTATAATACGGGATCCCCTCCTCCAGCTGGATCAAAGAATGTAGTGTTGAAATTTCTATCTGTTAATAGCATTGTAATACCTCCTCCTAAGACAGGTAGTGATAATAATAATAAAAATGAAGTAACTAAAACTGACCATACATATAAAGGAAGTCTATGCATTAACATACCTGGAGCTCTCATATTAAAAATAGTAGTAATAAAATTAATAGATCCTAAAATAGATGCAGCTCCTGATAAATGTAAACTAAAAATAGCTAAATCAATAGAAGGACCTGAATGAGCTTGAATACTACTTAATGGCGGGTATACAGTCCATCCAGTCCCTGGTCCAGCTTCCACTAAAGCTGAAGATAATAGTAATAATAAAGATGGTGGCAGTAACCAGAAAGAAATATTATTTAGTCTAGGGAATGCCATATCAGGTGCCCCAATCATTAAAGGAACAAAAAAATTTCCGAATCCTCCAATAATGATAGGCATTACCATGAAGAAAATCAT
>JACCEA010927420.1_pt1 | contig 14254 bp, 14 predicted proteins | sample 7449851 | NCBI WGS metagenome assembly JACCEA01 (sample SAMN15323453, study PRJNA562643) | freshwater metagenome | isolation source: river surface water | place: USA:Blue River Watershed | collected 2017-08-18 | reverse complement strand
GATTATGACAGAAAGGTTGTGTTTATAGTTTAGGTATTAATATGTTTTGTAAACATTAAATCGAAATAAATTTACACACATATTATTAATTTAGTATAGTAATATACGATTTTTTAATTAAAAAATTACAGGAGAAAATTATGGAAAATAGTAACCAAGGAAAAAGCGAAGCAATGTTTGGAGGATTTGGGAGTGGCAATTCTCAAAATCAAGAAGAACTAGAGCAAGTAAGACAAAGATTACAAGGTAATGAAAATGATTCAGATGATAATGAAGAGCAAGTAACACAAAGAAGAGATAGAAAACCAGTTGCATCAGGTGCATTAAAATCTATCCAACTTATGTTAAGAAAATCAGGTGGAACATTCTCTTCAGGAGTAACTTCTGATAACACTTTACAAGATGCAAAAATTGCATTATCAAGTTTATTAGAATTCTCTAAAACTGAAATTAATGTTGGTAACAAACAATTCCAATTAATTCCAATTGAGAAAAACTTGGCTGGTACACATTATTCTGCTATTGTTTTAGCTGCAAGATTCCCAGATAAGAAAGCTGTTGCTTACAATATCTTAATGTTATCAGGAACAGGTAGAAGAGAGTTAACTGTTAATTCTATCTTAAAAGCTATTCCAACTGAACAAGAAAGAAGAGTAAGCAAAAAAACTATGGAAGAAATCGAAAGAGAAATTGTATTACCTGTTGATACATTCGATGAAGAAATCTATAAACCATATGTAGAAGAACAAATCACAATTAAATTTGATGTAAAAGCTCATGAAAAAATTGTATTCATTAACACATTTGTTGCTGAATCAGATATCGTTTTCTTAAGAAACATTGAAGATAAAAAAATCCCAACAGATGAAGCTGCAGAAATTTTTGAAGGTATGTTTAACTCATTAACTTATTTAACTACTCCAGCTGAAAATGATTTTGACTTTATGCCAATTATTGAAGCAAAAGCTGAAATGAAAAAAAATGGTGGTGGTGCTGTAACTTTAGTTTCAGATGTAAGATTAGCTTCTGACTTTAAAGATATTAGAAAAGATTTAGAAGTTAAGTTATCTGTTAAAGTTGGTAACAATGTTCAATCAACTTCTGTTAATGCTCAAGCAGGTGAACAAGAAGTAGCTACTGCTTCTATTTATGCAGCAGCTGTATTAGGTAGACAACAAATTACAGAACCAGGTACAAACAAGTTAGTTGAAATCAATAGAGCTCAACCATTAATTGTAATCTCTGATATTTCAGGTGTTGAGAAAACTCTTAAATTTACATTAGCTGGTATTATTGCAGCAGTGCCAATGATTAGACCAGATATGTATCCATATGCAGTTATTAATTCTAAATCTAACTGGGGTGAATTATTTAAACTTCAATATGGGGATGTTCCTGATGAAGCACAATTTGCTGATTTAAAATCTCAAGAATTTACAACTGAATCTGTAATTAGTTCAATTGATGATATTACTGGTTATTCTGGTAATGCTTCTGAATTAGCTGCATTAGGAATTGATATTTCTAACTCAACATTATCTCAAGGTTTAAATATCTTAAGAGCTGCTGCTGATGAAGATACAGAATTAGCAAGAGCTGCAGGTGCAAAAATTGTTCAAGCATTACATGAGATTACAGATGGAGAATTTAGTGCAGATTTCAATCCGCTAGATATTTTTAGTAACTGGACTGTTCTACCAGGTGGTTTCTATTTAGATGCAAAAACTAATAACAAAATTAGTTTACAAAGACAAGATTTACCTAAGTTCATCGAACAAGGTTTAGACCCAGAATCTATTGCACAAATTAATGAAGCACAAATTAGCAATGCAGATATTGATTCTTATTTAGAAACTTTAGAAGCATTAGAAAAAGTTGGTTTAGGTTCAGCTATTGTTAAAGATAAAATTACAAGAGCATTATTCTCTGCTAACTTTATTGTTGCATTATTAAAAGCTTTAGGTAATATTGGATTAAACATTCAAGCAGAGCCATTAGCTACAAGAAGTGTGGTAAGAAACTTCAGAAACAGAAGTTTGGGTTACAACTTAAAAGGTGGTGTAGGATTCGTGGATTCATCAAGAGGTGGATTTGGTGGATTATCACATAGGGTTCCAACATCTTTTAGAGGTGCAAGAAAAACTTTCTCTAGCTGGAATTAATTAGATAAAATAGAATAGAGTATTAATACTCTATTCTATAATTTTAACTTTTTAATTTTAGAATAAACCAATATATAGAAAGGAAATACGAATATGGTATATTTAGAATTTGTACCAGTAGATGGGTATTATAACGAAATAACAAATGGTAAAATACTATTAAATAATTTCTCATCAGCTACTAGTGCAGCAGATATAGATAAAAACTTATTGACTACATATACAGATGGAACATTTAATAATATTCCACAATGTAATTGTGGTAAGTATAAAGTAGGTTATCTAGAAGGGAAAGAATGTCCAGAATGTGGTTCAGTAATTGAATCAATAATCAAAAAGAAACATCCACTAGTGTGGTTTAAAAGATATCCTGAAACAGAAAGATTTATATCTCCTTACTTTTGGGTATGCTTAAGAAATATATTGTCTACTAAAATAGATGTATTAAGGTATCTATCAGATACTAAGTATAATCCTCCAGTAGATATGCCAGATTGGGTTAGGCAGTTAGTAACTAGGCTTGAGTATAAAAGAGGCTATAGTAACATGATTGACAATATGGAGTTAATAATAGAATTTGCTATAAAACATTCTAAGTTTAAAGAAAGAAATAAATATCAAGAGTTAGAAATATTTTTACAAATATGGAAAGCTCAAAAACACATAATCTTAAATGATTATATGGGTCTTTTTAATAAAAGACTATTTGTAATGGAAGAAACTAAAATGGGTAATTATACTAATCTTATACTGGGAGAAGTAAAATCTGTAGCCTATAACTATTTGCTAAATAATAGCGAATTAACTCCACTAGAGAAAAAAGAAAATACTATGTCTAGACTAGTTCATGGTATGGCTAATATAGTTAATAACTATTTAGTAGAAAATCTACAAGGAAAATTTGGAGATTTTAGAAAGCACTTTACCGGTGCTAGAATGCCATTTAGTTTTAGAAATGTAATTCGTAGTTTTAAAGATGAGCACAGGGATAATATTCATATTCCTTGGGCAGCTGGTATAACTACTCTTAGGCCTCACCTATTAAACTTATTGGTTAATAGACACAATATGTCCTATAAGAAAGCTTCTGCTTATTTATACGAACATGTTAAGAAGTATTCAGAACTACTAGATGAATGTTTTCAAACATTAATTAATGAAAGCATATTTGGTGGTATAGTCGTATTGTATACAAGAAATCCATCTTTGCCAATGGGTAGTACACAATATAAAGTAATAACAAGAGTCAAATCCGACATCTATGATAACACAACATCATTATCAAATCTAACTGTGAGACCATTTAACGCAGATTTCGAAACAAATGCCGATAAACACGCAGCTTAAAGTATTTTTTTCTAAAACTATATATTATGATACATAATATAATATAAAGGAAGAAGAAGATGTATATAAAAATAACAGGTAGTAATAATTTAGCTATAAGTAAAAGCTATAAAATAATCTGCTTAGATAAAACAAAAAAAGAAGAAGATGAATTTACAATTGTTGGCAAGATGGTTAAACTAAAGTTGTACGGGATAGAACAGACTGTAAACTTAAAATGGCTATATACAATATCTTTTCTTGGTATTAAGATGCCAGAAGGATTTGGACAATATATTGTAAATATAAGATTTAAAAAAAGAACTACTGTACATATTAAGTCTACTATCGGAACATTGGATTACGAGATAGTATTTAACAAGCCAGTATATTTTTCTAAGACATTGAGGCTAGTAGCTGAGAATCCTAGATATGCAATTAGTGAAGATAAAAAGATTTTTGATACTCTTAATTTTAAATATATAAATTTTGATGAAAAAGAAGGTAAGGATGTTGGATATAGATATATTAGAATATTTTATCCTCATCTTGGAGATTATAAAAGTAGAGCATTGCATATATTAGCTGCTTTAACTTGGATAGATAATAATGATTTTCTAAAATATTATTTAGTAAACCACAAAGATGGAAATAAATCAAATTGGGCTGTAAAGAATTTAGAATGGTGTAATCATACAGATAATTTAATACATGCCTATAAATCTGGGTTAAGAACGGACAATCGACCAGTGAAAATATATGATAGTGTAGAAAAAACTATAAAGATATATTATTCTGTTACTGAGGCATTTAAAAGTTTAGGTTTAAACCCTAGAGCAAATCTAGAAAAGCTGTTCGAAGAAAGAAATGGATTTTATATTACGCAAAATAGATATGAAATAAGATATGTTTCTGATAAAAATAAATTCTTACTAATAAATAATACAATAGATGAAGCAAGGAAAGTAACTGCAACTATATTCAGAAAGACTTATGAAGCAGTTAATAGAGTAACGAAAGAAAGTATAGTAGGAAGCAATGGAACCATTCAGAAAGCACTAGGAATTTCAGAGAGTGCTGTTACAGCAATATGGAGAAAGAAAACTTTTTACAACGATTGGATTATACGAGATTTTACAGAAGACGAAGTTGATTTTAGTTTATATAAAGAAGTATCTAATAAGCCAGTAGGAATAGTTGGCTTTAATATTGTAGAGCAAAAAGAATATGAATTTAAATCACTAAGAGAAGCTGGAAGAATAGCAAAATTTGACCCAAAGACAATCATGCTAAGCATGCAAAATAAAGCATATACTAGTGGATGGAATTTTTATTCTAAGCATTAGTATATATTAAGCGTATAGTGTTTAAACGGCATTTATAGTCACTCCTGACAAGAAATTTCAGAGAGTTCTCTTCTTGAATTGCTAAGTCACCCACAAAAGAAAATAAGCTACAACATAACTAGAAATAGTAAGTGTGAAAATCTATAATTTATAGATGTGCCAAGCGAAAGCTAGAAAAAATTATTTTCCTGTCCTATGTTAAACAATAATACTAAGGGATATTAACAAGGGGTTTTTAGCAGCTAAGGTCCTAAGTGCATTATGATGCATAAAATATATGCCTAAACGAAAGAGTTAGGATATGGACAATGTTCAACGACTATCCAGTTGCGTGGAGTACATCAGAAGACATTCTGGTGGAAGCGGGAAGATACCTAAGTCTATATAATAGATATGGTAATGAAATAGTCTATTTCGATACATTGCAAGATTAATTGTCTTTTGGTATATAGTTATATATCAATATCGAAATGTATGATGGCGATTTTAGGATTAAAATAAATTTATTTTAATTTAGGTCAGGCTAGGCAAGAAATTCCTAGGCCTCTTCGCATTGAATTGCTAAGTCACCCACAAAAACAAACTAGCTACAACGTGACTAAAAATAGTGAGCGTGAAGTATAATAATTATAATTATTATACATGCAGGAGAAATCCAGAAAAAATAGTTTGTCTGTCCCATGCTAAACAATAAAGCTACAGGATATTAACAAGGGGTTTTTAGCAGCTAAGCTCTGTAAAGTATAAATAATTATACAGGAGAATGTTCAACGACTATCCCTTGGCCAGGGAGTACATTTATAGGTAGTTGTATTCAATTACAAAACCCAGACCTATATTTGGAAGCGGTATGACACCTAAGTATTTATATTAATGAATATATGGTGATGAAATAGTCTACTTCAAGACATTCTTTAATTAAAGAGTGGGATTAATAATCCAAAAATGGGATACTTGAATTGCAAATGATGGGAACATTAATGTTGGATAATAAAATGGCAAGACTAGCCATGAGTATGAAAGTACATTATAGTATTCCTGGTGATAAAAAACCAGGAGATATATCTGGTACGGCAAATCTTCCTTCACCTACAATTATGACGTTAACAAACTATACGCATAAAGATGAAGAAGAGCTAGATATAGATTATAATTTTATAGAAGTATTAGAAAATAATTGGAAAAATAATTAAACAGGAGGTAAATACAAATGTATAGACCAAATATAATTATGTCTGATAATCAAGGATTTGAAGACATATTGTATGGTGCTCCAAGTAGAGAGATTAGTAAATACCTCTCTACTAAAATGAGTGAAGCTGCTGGGTACATTACAGCTAAGAGTAAAAACTTTTTTAATAAAACTAGACAGTTGTTTGATGAATTTTCTAGCGAAGCTGCTAGAAAAAGAATAACAGATAGAATGCTATTAAACAATGCTAGTTTAAGTACTGATGTATTATCTGTAATTACTTCTGATGATTACAGCAATATGTGCAATGTAAACAGAAGATATTTAATGGCTAATCCTGAACTGTATGAGCTAAAAAGAAAAGGTAGAATAAGTGGGTTTGATGGTGCTTATGAAGATATAGATAAGCATGTAACTAATGCTTATTTTAAAAGAGATTATCTAAGAGCAAGAGATGGTCTAGTTAAAATAAATAAGCAAGAAGATAGCTTAGAATATATTGTAATGGTATCTGATAGTTTAGATAGATTAACATTATCCGAACAAAGCACTATTAATAGAAATTGGAAAACAGCCCTAAGGATGTTGAAGAATGATATTGATATTACAAGCAATGAAAATACTATATAGAGGATTAATCCTCTATATAGATATTATACTTTTTTATTTTTTAAATTATATTAAAATTGTTATTTTGAAATTCAAGACACCAAATAAAAAGGAACTAAAATGTCACAAGTTATAACAGGGACAAATATTTATACTTTTACTATTACATCAGATGGGTATGAAATATCTCAAAAAAATAGTAGCAGTAAGTTTGTACAAAAAATACCATTAGATGGTATTGATGCTGATGAATGGAAACAGGAAGATGTTAGGATTAAAGCTGCTGAAGAAAAAACACTTAAATTAAATACTGCGTTATTGAATTCAGCTAGATTAACTGCAAAACAAAGAATAAGAGATTTATTCGAAAGAAGTACTTACTTGCCTATGCATGATGAAGAAACAAATACAGATTGGGATGCAACATTATCATCTCCTGTAGAATTGGTAGTATCTCAATTATTACTACAAGATGCTGGATTACCAATTGTTCTAAATGATGCATATAATAAACCTCATCAATTTGATTATCCTGCAAATAAGAAAAATGTAGCAGTATCTATTGTTCCTATTATTAGTAGAATAGGAATGTCTATTTTACCAAAAGTACAAAAGAAAAACATACTATATGGTAGATTGTTAGAGATGTACAATATTGATGAGATATTAAAATATAATCCTTATGAAGAGTTTGGATTAACAGAAGAAGAGGCTGAATCTATTACTGCTTTAAAAGCATACTTTTAAAATATATACATATAGGACAATCCTATATGTATATATCATTTGTTTTTTATTTTTATAGAAAATAATCTTGGTGTTAAGAATAGTAAATGAATAAATGGATGAACTATTTTTTCAAAATCAGAAAAGAAATCATTTATAGCTGTTTTTTTTACTACTACTTTATCTACCAATCTAGGACATATCATTAATACATCTGGTAAATTTAAAGACCTTAATTTCTTATTAGCTAAGTTGTGTTCAATCCATTTTATACCATTATACATAATCATTAAAGCTACATTTTCATGTATAAACTTTACCGATATATTAGTGTCAGGCTCATCTAGGATTTCAACATCTATTAATCCCTTATAGATAGAGAATATTGATTTCTTTAATAGTTCTTTTTCTTCTTGTTTAAATTTGTAAGGATATACATTCAAGTATAAAGTAATTACTTCGCTTGACTTCTCTTCTAAACAAGTTAAAACATATGATTTTATTAACTCTGGAACATGTGTAGGAAGAGGTTCTTTAATCATTAGACTATTTCTCTTTTTATACATATTTTGGAACAGCTCTACATCTAGATTTTCAAATTCATCTTTTAATCTAGATTGGTAGCTATTTACATTTTTAATTATTTCTTTAAACATTTTTGGACTATGATAATATACAACACTTAGTCTAGTATCTATTAAAGAATCAAGATTCATATAGATACCTAGTTTTGTATTGTTTTCTAATAATGGTTTAAAATCTATCATTGTTTACCTCTTGGAATATTGCCATATTGCCTAGCTCTTTTTTTCTCTTCTTCTTTTTCTATTTTCTTTTTGATTTCACTTCTTTTTAGAATTGCTTCTTTTAATTCATCTTTGATAAAATAAGGCAATTTTAAATACTCTGTATAACTCATTCCTAAGTTAGACTTTATATCTAGCTCCATATATTCCATAGCTATATCCCCCATTGCTTTTGCATATAGATTTTCATCTAAATCTTTTTGCAATACAGATTCTACTACAGAATTTGGGTCGTTTTTATCTGTTTGATTAAAGTATGCATTTCTTAGTTCTATTAAGGCGACCTGAGCAGTTACTGGACTCAATCCAACGATTTCTAGCTCTAGCAGATTTTTTTCCATATAGTTAATGTATGACTCAAATATGCTAGGCTCTTTATTGTTTCTTCTTCTAATATCATCTGGATTGTAATACAACAACTCTAAGAAGCTTTTAGGTGCTTCTAATTTCTCTCTTGAATTTCTTGGAACCTCAAATCGCCCAGAGTAAAAAGTACTTGCAATACATTAAATGGTATAATATTTTTAAACGAATGACCTTCATCTACTGAAGTATTAACATTCATTTTTTTACATTTTTGACATCTATATTCAGGAATACCTATAATAGATATAGTTGAATTTTTAATTAATTGTAAAATATCATTTAGCATTGCATCGTACAATTTAATGTCTTTACTAAATCTTTCTACTGCACCAAATAATTCTTTTAAATCTTTAGAAGATTTTACATCTTCACCATCTTTTAATATATCAATTCCAGCAAAATAATGAATATATCCACCAAGCAAATTTGTTTTCATTTGTGTAGAAAAACCTTGTTGCTTAAAGTTATCTTTTTGTTTTTCTAATTTAGACATAATGTTGCTAGCTGTTCTTGTAATTCTATTAATCCAGAATTCACCTTGAATAAGATACTCTTCTATATTTGGTGTTTTATAATGTATTGTTGCTTTAATATTGCTTCCTATAGCATACTCTTTACTAGCAGTTGTAATATTACTAAACTCTGCCTGATATGCTCTAACCTCTTCTACTGTAACAGAAGCTGGAGATTTTTTAGACATATGATACAGCTGTGCATCTGATAGTTTACTAAAGTCAGTATGCTGAGCATTTTGTAATCTAATTGTTGGTTTAATAATAGAATCGCAAGATAATGTTTTACTTATAATATTATTACAATTTAAAATATATTTTATACCTTTTGGATACATTGCTTGACCAAGACCACTATAGATTGTATTAATATCTGAACATAGAATTAACTTTTTCAAATCTTCTTTATGCTTAACTCTAACATTTGTAAATACTATTGAGCTAATAAATAAATCAATAGCTTCTTTTGCATACAGTACAGATTGATTACTATATACTGCAGCACCAGTAGATGCTCCTACTTGTTTTTCTTTTTCTAAAGATAAATATTTAAGTGCAATAATTGCAGGCTCTTCTATTGTTTTAATAGCTACCCAAATTCCACTATTATATAATGGAATCATTATTGGAACACCAATACCCATTGAATTGTCTAAGCTATCTAAAAAGCCATCATCTTTATCACTTCTAACACTTATCTCTTTACCATAAAAAGAAATACCATCTAGAGTTGCTCTATTTTTATATTTCTCAGTAGTTTTATCTCCAAAAACACCATCCATATCAGAATTTACAATACTGAATGTATGAACAGTAGAAGATAATAAATCTCTTTTGCTCATAGATTCTAAAAATTCAGAATCATCAGATATCTCTTTGTATAAACTAGGAGGATAATTTGGAAGAGAAGTATTATTTTTTAAAAGAGCTAATGTTTCAATAGACTCATCCATTGGACTAATATCTGAAGCATCCCACTCATCTATGTTTTCAAAAATATTTACACTATCTGTAACTATTTTTTGGGAAGCAGTTTTTTCTTCTTCTTTAATCTCTTCTAGCATTCCGTTATCTGTTTTTTTAACTAAATAAACTTCTTCTTGCTCTTCAGTTTTTTTAATTTCAGTATCTATGCTGTTGTCACTATTTTCCATATTATTCTCCTTTAATTGGTTTAATCTCTTCTTCTTTGTCTAATAGCTGCTCAGCCATATCAATAACTGCATCTTTGATATTTAAAATATCTTTAGCTTCATCTGCTAGCGTTATCTCTAAGTTATCATTTGCAATCCTAATTCTTCTTAATATTCCATCAATCTTAATTTGCACTTCAGTTGTATATGTCTCTGTTAAGACATCTATAATAGCACCAATAGATTCTGTATCTTTAAAGAAGCTTTGCATTTCATCGTGGATTTCAGCACCAAGAACATCTAAATCAATATTGTCTTTATTATCTACAGATGCAGAGATGTATGAATCATATTTTTCAAATAGTTTAGAATAATCTAATTTATCAATATTTAACTTAACATCTTCTATATTTATAGACAAACCATGAGTGCTTATAATAATTGTTTCAATCTCTTTGGCATTAATAATTTCATCTAGTTTATACTTCTTTAAGTTATTGTAAAAGAAATCAAGTTGCATAATTCTAGTGTTTAATAATCCAGCTAGACTGCTGTGTTGTTTTGCTAAATTTGAAGCTAACTCTTCTATTGTATTCTTGTCAACTTGCAAGTCTTGTAACTCTTCAGTTTTCTCTTCTGTTGTATTGTTAATATTTTCCATTTTTGTATTCTCCATATATTAATTTTAAATCTAAAATTCCAAGATTAGTGTCTTGTTGTGATTTAATTCAAATAAGGAGATGCCATATGAAAAACTTTTTAAGTCTAGAAATATCTGGAGTTGAGGATATTTTAGATAGATATATAAATCCAATTAATAAAGAAACATTCTTAGAGATTTTTGATTTTTTTATAAAGAAAGAATACACAGAAGTGTTTAATTTTATAAACAGTATAATAGATTTTGAACAATCTATAGAACAAACAGATATTACATTATCTTTATGCAAAACTACAGCCAGAGAAGCATTGATGCTAATTAGAAAAGAATATGGTATAGTATTAGATATAAGTGAAGATGAATTTAGAACAAATGATATTTTAAATATATTACACAAGTTAGAATTTTTAACAGATGTAGATAGAGACAGAGCATGGGAGTTTCTAGAAATAATAAATAGCGAAGATACAGAATTAGAAGCCATAACATCAATAATGATAGAAGTAGGGTTTGATGAATTCTTTTTATTAGAAAAATTAGAAAAGATAGAGTATGGATATTTAAACCAATATAAAGATTTTCTAAACAGAATAATTGGTGATGCAGAAGATGACGTATCTAAATCTAGCTTAGATGAAATCAATCTAGTTAAAAATACTATCAGTAAAATTAATAATCTAGCTAGTACCTTATTAGCTAAGGAGCTTAATTATAAAATTAAATGTATAGATATTGCTGAAGCTAGACAATCATTTGTAATGACTAAAAGTATGTTAGCTGAATTAAACAGTATGGATTTTAAAACTTTATCTAACAATGAGATAGCTCTTGAGTTTTTATCTACTATATTACTTACTGATTTAAGAAATGAAGATTCTTTAATTAATACATATAGAGATACAATTGTATTAGGCTTAGAATTAGGAATGCAAAGAGAAGAAGATATTTACAAAATATTATCTGAAAACTATTTAAAAATTACTGAGGAGCTAAAAAATGAATCCAAATGATTTGTTTAAATTGGTATTAAAAGAAAAGCTATTAAATAAGATAGATTATGTTATGGCTTTATTTACAATACCATACATGGAGGACGATAAATACGATAGTGGTATTTTAAAGATAGAAAACAAGATAGTAACATTTGTAACAGATAGTGGAAGTTATAAGTTAGATTACTACAGGTTTCCCTTATTGGACTATCTAGATAATACATTATTAAATAAAGATGAATGGAAATCTCTATCTGAAGATATTGAAACTTCTCTAGGTATTGCAATTACTAATTATCTAATAATAGAAAAACCATTTAAAGGGAAAATACCATTCATAGATGGAAAGATTACTTCTAGTATTGAAGATATTATTGCAGAAAGATTAGTGTCTGATAATTATATTCCAAAAGACGAAGCTGATGATAAAATAAAAATTAGAGTAAAAGAACTAATAGAATATGTAGACAACTGTGAATATCTAAAAACTTGGAATAGATATTTTGTTCAAGCTGCTTCAGAAAGAACAATGCTTCCTCCAGAGGGAATTACAGAAAAGAAAAAACAAATAGTAAAAGATATGATAAAAGAGTTTGGAGAAAATGCATTTAAAGACCAAGTAAATGTTGTTAAGCTAGAAGAAAAATTAAAAGAGATAGATAAAGAGTGGCTAAAAGATGACCCTACTCTAGGAATAGTAACTTCTGGAAAAGTACTTAATAATAGTAGAAAAGAATTATTCTTAACTATGGGTGGGATTCCTGCATTTGATGATGAAGGAGAATTATCTTTTGTTCTTAATTCATTATTAGAAGGATGGCCTTCAGACCCAGATACATTAACAGCTATGTTCAACTCATTAAGAGCTGGTTCTCTATCTAGAGCATTAGATACTCAATACGGTGGATTATTTGCTAAGATTATTCTTAGGGCTATTGGTAACTATACTGTTAAGTTAAATGTAGATTGTGGAACAAAGCTAGGCTGGAGTATAAAAGTAGATGATACTAATTTTAAATCTATTAAATTCAGACATATAATAGATGCAGATAAAACAATATTAATAGATTCTGAAGAAATGGCAAAAGGATATATTGGTAAAAGTATATTAGTTAGAAGTCCAGAAACTTGTGCATTGGAAGGAGAAAATTATTGTCAATATTGTGTATCTAAATTATTATCAGAAAATCCAGATGGTATTAAAAATGATGTAACTGAAGTAACTTCTATTGTTATGTACGAATCAATGAAAAAAATGCATAATACTACAAAATCAATTACTAGATTAAATAAAAAAGAAATTTTTAGCTAGTTTAAATATCTTGATAAAAAAACAAAAAAAATAAGAAATAAAAAATAGGAGATTAATTATGGATTTAGACTTAAGTTCAATAGCAGCAATGATGAAAGAAGCTGCAGGTATAAAAGAAGATGCTGGTGCTGTACAACAACAAACTCCAACTGCAACAACTACTCAAGCTTCAAGTAGTGGATATAAGCCAGCAGGTTTTAATAGAGATAATAAAGATTTACCAAATATCTATGATGACCATAAAATTGTTCCAACAGAAGTTGATAAAACAAAATTAAAAACATCTTATGCTTATGCTGTTGTTGCAATAGATGAAAATCCATCTGTTGAATTAATGGAAGCTATGGATAAGATTGTAGAATTTCTAAAAGTTAAAAGATTTGTGTATAGATATAATGGTGAGATGACTCCTACTCTAGCTAAACATGTTTTAGTAAAACAAGATTTAACAATGGTGGATAGCTATCAAGTATTCCTACCTTGGATGTGGAAAAAAGAACAAGAAGTTGTTGATGCAGTTATTACTTCAAAAAGACCAACATTTATGGCTGGTAATATTGCTAAGCATTTTACTAAATATACTAAAAAGAATCCAGACAATCCAGAAGTAAGAGATACATTTTATGGATTTAGTCAAGCTTCAGGTGCTATTAGGAATGTATTATCTAATAACATTCATATGTATCTAGGTAAAGATTGCTTAACTAAGCTATCATTCTTAATTATGTATTCAGCTGATGGGGTAGAAAAAGTAGAAGATATCAACAAAGATACTACAAATAGAAGAGCTGCAGATGTAGTTAGAATTTGTACTGAACTAGGTATTCAGGTATTCAATATTGGTAAAGCAGATGGACCAAAAAGATTATTAGAACATATTAGTAAATTTTAATTGACATATATATTCTAATATAAAGGGTGGCTAACTATGGCTAAGAAAAAAAATAACAATTACAACAAAGGACAAGAGACTATGGAACAAAAATTAGAAACTACTGCTGAAAAAGCAGTATTAGAATTAGAAGAAAAAGACAACCAAATTGACAACACAGAAGAAGGTAAAATTGCTCAAGCTGGTGATGATGTAGAATCAGAACAAAATAGCTCATCT
>JACCEA010716512.1_pt1 | contig 14256 bp, 12 predicted proteins | sample 7449851 | NCBI WGS metagenome assembly JACCEA01 (sample SAMN15323453, study PRJNA562643) | freshwater metagenome | isolation source: river surface water | place: USA:Blue River Watershed | collected 2017-08-18 | reverse complement strand
GCCGCCCCTGCCCCGGTCGCCCCCGCGGCCGCCCCGGCTCCGGCCGCCCCGGCCGCCGCCGACCCCAACGTGAAGGTCATCACCTCCCCGATGGTCGGCACCTTCTACGCCACCCCCTCCCCCGACTCGCCGAACTTCGTCGCGATCGGCTCGACCGTGAAGGCCGACACCGTGGTCTGCATCATCGAAGCCATGAAGGTGATGAACGAGATCCAGTCGGAACTCGCCGGCACCATCGTCGAATGCCTCGTGGCGAGCGGCACCTCGGTCGAGTTCGGCCAGCCCCTCTTCCGCGTGAAGGTCGGCTGAGCCCCGGACCCCGAGCATGAACAAGATCCTCATCGCCAACCGCGGCGAAATCGCCCTCCGGGTGATCCGCGCCTGCCGCGAACTCGGCATCAAGACCGTCGCCGTCTACTCCCAGGCCGACGAACAGTCCCTGCACGTGCAGCTGGCCGACGAGGCCGTGTGCATCGGCGCCGGCCCGAGCAAGGACTCCTACCTCCGCGAGGATCGCATCATCTCGGCGGCCGAGATCACCAACGTCGACGCCATCCATCCCGGCTACGGCTTCCTCTCCGAGCGCAAGGGCTTCGCCGAGAAGTGCGCCGCCGCCAACATCAAGTTCATCGGCCCGCGCCCCGAGACCATCGGCCTCATGGGCGACAAGGCGAACGCGCGCCAGACGGCCGCGGCCGCCAAGGTCCCCTGCGTCCCCGGCACCGACGGCCCCATCGACAACCAGCGCGAGGCCATCAAGGAGGCCCAGCGCATCGGCTTCCCCGTCATCGTCAAGGCCGTGGCCGGCGGCGGCGGCAAGGGCATGCGCATCGTGCACAACGCCGCGTCCTTCCCGAAGGAGTTCGAGAGCGCCCGGTCCGAGGCCGAGAAGGCCTTCGGCGACGGCCGCGTCTACATCGAGAAGTACATCGAACAGCCGCGCCACATCGAGTTCCAGCTGCTGGGCGACGAGCACGGCAAGGTCATCCACCTCGGCGAACGCGACTGCTCCGTGCAGCGCCGCCACCAGAAGCTGATCGAGGAGTCCCCCTCCCCCTTCCTCACCCCCAAGCTCCGCGAGGAGATGGGCAAGACCGCCGTGCGCCTCGCCGAGAAGATCGGCTACCAGAACGCCGGCACCATCGAGTTCCTCGTCGATCGCCATGGTAAGTACTACTTCATGGAGATGAACACCCGCATCCAGGTGGAGCACGGGGTCACCGAGGAGGTCACGGACATCGACCTCGTCCGCCGCCAGATCCTCATCGCCTGCGGCGAGAAGATGGAGCTGAGCCAGAAGGACATCAAGATGACCGGCCACGCCATCGAGTGCCGCATCAACGCCGAGGACCCGGCCCGCAACTTCGCCCCGAGCCCCGGCACCATCGGCCTCTACTACACGCCCGGCGGCCACGGCGTGCGCGTCGACTCGCACTGCTACTCCGGCTACGTCATCCCGCCCCTCTACGACTCCATGGTGGCCAAGCTCATCTCGGTCGGGGCCACCCGCCAGAAGGCGCTGGACCGCATGCACCGCGCGCTGGGCGAGTACATCATCCGCGGCATCCACACGACCATCCCGGTCTGCCGCGCGATCATGAAGGACCCGGTCTTCCGCCAGGGCGGCGCCACGACGAAGTACCTCGAGGACTTCTTCGAACGCACCCCGAAGGAACTCTGGTCCGCCGCGCCGCTCACCTGAAGCGGTCCGCCGCGACGATGAGCGCCCTCCCGCGCCCGACCCCCGCCGCCACCGCCCGCCTGAAAACGGGCGGTGATTGTTTACGCTTCGCGAACAGGCTCTTCAAGGCCGGCGGCGTCGCGCACGGCCAGGGCTTCGTCAACGCGGAGGAGGAATCGCTGACGCTCCTCGGCCACGCCACCGGCCTGGCCTGGGAAGCGCTCCCCACCAGCTTCGGGCGGGCGCTGACCGCGAAGGAGAAGGCCGCCTTCCTCGGCCTCGTCGAACGCCGCGTCTTCGACCGCATCCCCACCGGCTACCTCGTCGGCGAGGCCTGGCTCGGCGGCCTGCGCTTCCGCGTCGACGAACGCGTCATCATCCCGCGTTCCTACTTCGTCGAGCTCATCCCCGAGGCCATCCCGCAGTGGCTGCCGCCCGCCGCGCAGGTCACCGACGTGGCGGACGTCTGCACGGGCTCGGGCTGCCTCGCCATCCTCCTCGCGAAGCGCTTCCCCAAGGCGCGCGTCCAGGCGACCGACCTCTCGGCCGCCGCGCTCGAGGTCGCCGCGCTCAACGTCGCCGACCACCGCCTGGCGAAACGCGTGACGCTCCACGAGACGGACACGATGACGGCGCTGCTCGCCGGCCCGAAGTTCGACCTGATCCTGAGCAACCCGCCCTACGAGCCGGAGGGCATCTACCGCCGCCTGCCCGCGGAGTTCAAGAAGGAGCCGAAGGGCTCCCTGGTTTCCGGGCCGGACGGCCTCGACGTCATCCGCAAGCTGCTGGCGCAGGCGCGCGCGACGCTCAAGCCGCACGGCATCCTCGTCATCGAGGTCGGCGGCCTGCAGGCCGCGATGCACCGCGCGTGGCCGACGCTGCCGATGCTCTGGCTCGCGACGGCCGACGGCTCGGACTGCGTCTGCCTGCTCCACGCGGCCGACCTCCGGCGGGCGCTGCCGTCACCAGGCGCGCGGCGCGGCCGTTGATTCCAGGCGATCCTGCGCCGGCTTCGGGAGGTTCGGGAAGAAGTCCAGGCCGGTCAGCTCCTCGACCTTGCGGACGCTCACGACGTAGCGCGTGAGCTCGGCGTCGCGCCACTTCTCCTCGTGCGGGATCACGTAGGCGATCGCGCGGATCCCGCGGGCGGTCTCGTCGTACTCCGACACGACCATCCAGAAGGCGTCGGGGACGGGCAGGCGCCCGACCCGCCGGGCCGGGGCCGCGGCATAGGCCGGGCCGACCTGCACCCAGACGGTGCCGTAGCGCTCGACGTACCGGCGCACGACGCGCTGCTCGAGGTCCTTCCAGAGGCCGGCGTTGAGCGCGTGGAGTTGGGGCACGATGTTGCTGAGCAGGAAGGTCTCCTTCTGGGCCGCCTCGCCGTGGCAGACCGCGATGGCGTAGTTCGGGGCGAGGTGGCCGCGGTCGTAGCCGGAACGCACGTACTCCTGCGTACCCACGCGCGCGCTGGTCCGGGCATCCGTCCGGAAACCGGAGGGACGGTCGGCGGCCTGGCCGGCGTTCGGGAAGACGCGGTAGGACGCCCAACGCGGGCTCGGCAAGGCGTTGTCGTAGCCGACCGCGTAACCGAGGTTGTGCAGGACCTGCAGGCCGACCCGATCGGTCGGCTCGCCGTAGGGCGCGGTGGCGGCCTCGGCCGGGGCGGGCGCCGGCACGATGTCGCCCTTGATGACCTCGGTCCGGTCGGCCACCTGATCGAGCCAGCCGACGACGCGCCCGGGCGTGGTCCCGTCCTCGCGGACGCCATCGACGACGTCGAGGGCGCGCTGCTCCAACGCGACGCGCCCGGGCCGGTCGCTGCAGAGGTAGACGACCGCGAGCGTGACCGCGGTCACGACGAAGGCCAACGCCAGCCAACCCAGGATGCGCAGCAAGCCCCTCATGCGCGGAGGTAATGGCACTGCCAGAGCCAGTTCAGGAGGAGGAGTCCGAGGAAGCCGCGGCGGCAGGCGGTCCAGCCGGCCTCATCGGCCGCAAGGCGCAGGCGCAACGGATCGCGGCGCACCCACCACACCGCCGACCAAATCGTCCACAGGGCGAGGCCGAGCACCACGAGGCTGAACAAGGGATGGAAGAGGAACGCCTGCGCGAGATCGCCGGACGCGAGGTGGCGGGCGCAGCGCGTACCTCCGCACCCGAGGCAAGGCCACCCGGTCCACCTCATGAACAGGCAACCCGGCAACTGCCAGCCGGCCTGGAACCAGGCCCAGCCGGCGCCCGCCAAGCCGAGGAACGCCAGCGGCCAGACGAGCTCGTGATTGAACTCCCCGGGAAAGGCGGGACGACGGACGAGGCGCAACACCGGTCGACGGGATCAGACTCCCCCGGCGGTCAACCCACCCACGAGAACGAACGGCAGGCCGCAGCAGCAGCAGCAGACGACGAAGGCGACGAAGCAGGAGACGCCGAACTGGACCCACGCGCCGGTGCCGGTCGCGGCGCCGAGGGCGCGGTAGTAGATGACGCCGAACGGGATGACGGTAAGGAAGAAGACCGCGACCTGCAGGAGGATGCTGAACCCCAGCAACTGGAAGGGGGCGGTCAGAATCAGCAGGACGGCGGTGGCGAGCAAGGTGGCCGACACGACGCGCTCCGCCGTCGAACTCAGGCGGAACAACTTCATCCCGAGCCAGTGGCAGAGGCCACCCAGTGCGTAGAACAGCGGGACCAAGGCGGCGACGAAGACCATCCCGACCAGCGCAACGACCGGGGAGGGTTCTTCCGCGGCCAGCAACTTTTGCGCCGCCTCGGCGAAACCCAGCTTCGTCAGGAATTCCGCGACCTCGGGATTCTTCGAGCCGAAGGCGATCAGCGCGATCAACTGGAAAGGCAGGGTCAGCGCCAAGGCTAGGTAGCAGAACGCGAGCCAATCCCCGAAGGCGAAGCGCCCCGCCGCGAGCGTCTCCCGCGGGGACAGGATCGCCAACTTGACCGTGGCGAAGAAGGAGCCGAGGGACTTGCCCTGCTCCCAGGGGATGACGCTCGCCACGGCGGGCTCGGCGTCGACGGGGGACGATGGCACGGCGGTGGCGAACTCGGGCCACTCCCCCAAAGGCTTCCACGCCGCCATCCCGTTCGTCCAAGCCAGGTCGAGGCGGGTGAAGCGACCGTTGGCCAAGCCGGCGGCGACCTCTTCCGCGGAGAACACCCCGAGCTGGACGGTCTTGCGGGCGACATGGATCGGCGAAGTTTCTTCCATGCCGGTTTTTAGGACGGGGTTCCCCACCCTGCAAACCTCAACCTCCCAGGTTGGCGAAGAACGGAGCCGCCGCCGCCGCGATGCACAGGCAGCCGGCGCAACAACCCAGCACCAGGACCGCGAGCATGGCCAACGCGGGCTTCCAGCCGGCATCGCCATGGGCCAGCGCCAAGGCACGGACCAGCAGGATGCCGAAACCGAGGGCGGCGACGCCGGCCGCGAGCGACACGAATCCACCGGACGTCGCGGTCCGGGGGAGCAAGGCTCCGAGGCCGAGGAAGAGCGCCACGCCGGCGAGCAGCCCGGCGCCGCCGAGGTAGGCGATGACGCGGAAGGTCGCACGCCAGCCGGCGCTCCCGCCGGCGAACACGCGGAGCGCCGCGTGCACAGCGAGCGTGAGCACCGCGGCGAGACCCGTCGCCCAAAGCGGCAAAAGGAACAACGCCCGACCGAGGTAGGTCAGGTTGAGCCCGGCGGTCCGCAGCTCCACGGTCCGCCCGATCGCCCGCAGGAAAGCGGTGAGCGCGGCTTGACCCAGGAAGAACAGCAGCGGGGCGGCGAGCGCGGCGGCGAGCAGCAGCCAGAGCCACGCGCGCCCGAGGCGGCCGCCCTCCCGGAAGGGCCGGAACGTCGCGGCCGGGCGGAAGAGCACGCCGAACCAGGTGAGCGCCCATCGCCGGAAGAAGCCCGCCGAGAACCAACGCGGGCCAAGCTCGAAGGCCGGCGAGGTCACCGGCTGCAGCGTGACGAAGGCGGAGCGCGCCGCGCCGAACTCGGGGCGACTGGCGAGCGGCACCCAGCCGGGCTCGCCTTCGCGCCACGACAGCACCGTCCCCGCGAAACGTCCCGTCGCCAAACCCGCCTCGACCTCCGCGGGCCGGAACACCCCGAGGCTGATCCCGCGCTCGGCGAGGTGGTACGGATCGGCGGACATCGGGCGGGGAAAGTGGCGAGGGGGGCGGGACTCGAACCCGCGACCGGCGGCTTAGAAGGCTGCTGCTCTGGATCCAGCTGAGCTACCCCCTCGTGAAAACGACCCTAGTCGGCCGCCGAGGTTGGGCAAGCCGCGAGGAAACTAGCAGATCAGGTCTCTGAAGTCGTGGAAATCGGCCGAAAGCCCGCCGGGCATCCCCTTGTTGATCACCGAGACGGCGTCATGGGAATGCAGGGACTCGAGGTGCGAGCAGGCGATGACGAAGTCGCGCACGCGCAGGTCGCCGTCGAACTGCTCGTAGACCAGGCGGGCGGCGTCCTCGACGAACTTCGAGTAGGCGCCGTTGAGCTCGGCGAAGGCCTGCTCGTCCTCGCGCTTGACCATGACCTGCGTCTCGGTCTGGAGACCGGCGAGGCAGAGCTCCTTCATGTCCTCGACGAACAAATGGCGGCCCGGGGCCACCTCGGCGACGACGCGGGCCTTGGAGCGCTGGGAATGCGGGATGCCGTAGGTCGCGCGCTCCTCGCGGGCGTGCTCGGTGAGCTCCGCGGAGCACGGGCAGGCGGAGGAGTAGACGAAGTCGAAATGGACGTAGCGGCGGAGGCGGTCGAGGTCGTCGATGGTGCCCTCGAGCACCGCGCGGTAATACTGCCAACCCTCCAGGCCGGAGCGGAGGGACTTCTGGAGCAGGGGGTAGCGGAACTCGACGAGGATGCGGGCGCGGCTGCACTCCAGGTCCTTCTTGTAGCGGATCAGGATCTCCTCGAGGAGCTCGTGCGAGAGGACGCGGTCCTTGAACTCGTAGAAGGTCCGCATGATGCGGGACATGTTGATGCCCTTGCGGTCGGCGGCCAGGGAGACCGAGCCGGTGACGATGCACTCGAGGGGGATCGGCTTGCCGTCGCGCGTGGCCACGAGCATCGGCAGGCGGAAGCCGGAGATGCCGACGTGCTGGATCGGGACGTTGGCGCCCTGGATGAGGGAAGCGTCCTTGTTCTGCATGTCCGGGAGGGTGGCCCGGTAAGCGTCATCCGCCCGGAAAGCGCGATCGTAGCGGCGGGAGAGATCCCGGCTGCTGGGCGACTGTTTGGCTCGGCTCATGGAGGGAGGGAGGTCGGAAGGACCGGTTTGGCAAACCGGTCGGCGAAAAAGTACCCCCTGCGCTGGAGCCACCTGCCGGATTTGAACCGGCGACATTCTCATTACGAATGAGATGCTCTACCAGCTGAGCTAAGGTGGCGGCGCAGGGGAATTTCGAAGATGGGGAGACCCAGGCGGAAATCAAGCCTAGGCGTCGGCGGAATGCCCTCGCCACCCCCGGAAACCCCACCAAATTGAGGCTGTTCTCCATGCGCGCCGCCCTCATCGCCCGCCAATTCGACGTCCAAGGCCGCCTGGTGACGGTCGAACCTTACGGCTCGGGGAACGTGAACGACACCTACCTGGCGATCTTCCGGACGACCTTCTCGGAGCAGCGCTTCATCGTCCAGCGCATCCGGAAGTCGGTCTTCCCGAATCCGGAGATCATCATGCAGAACATGCGCGTGCTGACGGACCACTGCCACGCGAAGCTCGAGGCGGAAGCCGACCGTTCGGACCGGATCTGGCAGCTCCCGAAGATCATCCAGACGAAGTCCGGCGAGGATTGGGTGACGGACGCGCAGGGCGACCTCTGGCGGGCGATCTCGCAGATCGCCAGCGCCAACGCCTTCGACCGCGTCCAGAACCCCGAGCACGCCTTCGAAGTCGGCGTCGTGCTGGGCCACTTCCACCGCATGATCAGCGACCTGCCCGCCGAACGGCTCGGCTACGCGCTGCCCGGGTTCCACGTGACGCCGGGCTACCTCGCTAAGATGGACGCCGCGCTCGCCACGCCGGAGGGACAGGAGCGGCTGGAGGCCTCGCACGAGACCAAGCGGGCGCTGCGCTTCGTCGAGGAGCGCCGCGGCCGTTGCCGGGTGCTGCAGGAGGCGTTGGAACGGGGCGACCTCACGCTGCGCACGACCCACGGCGACCCGAAGGTGGGCAACATCATGGTCGACGAGGCCACCGGCCGCGGCACCTGCATCGTCGACCTCGACACGGTCCAGCCGGGGCTGGTGCATTACGACATCGGCGACGCCACCCGCTCGGCCTGCAACCCGGCGGGCGAGGACGCGCCCGAGCTGGCCTCGGTGATCTTCGACCTGGACCTGTTCACGACCATCTACCGGGGCTACCAATCGCACGCGAAGGACTTCCTCAGTCCGGCCGACCACCGGCACCTGTTCGACTGCATCCACCTGATCCCGCTCGAACTGGGTATCCGCTTCCTCGCCGACCACCTGGCGGGCGACGTCTACTTCAAGGTCCGCTACCCGGGGCACAACCTCCGCCGGGCCCTGGTGCAGTTCAAGCTGGCCGAAAGCATCGAGACGCGCGAGACCGCCATCCGGAAGGTCCTGGGCGAACGCTGAGCGCATGCCCGAGGCCTCCCTCACCCTCTGGCTGGCCGGACTCCTGCTCCTGGTCCTGATGATCCGCGGGGGTATCCGCGGCTTCCGGCGGGGGCCCTTGCGGCAACTGGCGGGACCGTTTTCGCTGGTACTCGGCTGCCTGCTGGGGGCGACGTTCGGCCCGGACCTGGGCCATCAGTGCCTGCACGGGACGTCCTTCCCCTGGCTGCTCCGCGGGGCGGTCGGGCTGCTCGGCCTGGCCCTCCTCAGCGGCTTGTTGACCTACGCGATCTGCTGGCGCCTCGGCCGGCTGCCCGAGGGCCAGACCGAGGCGGAAAGCCCGTTGGCCGGCACCCTAGTGGGTTGCTGGACGGGCATACTGTACTTCGTTTTGTTGGTGCTGGGCTTGGCGACGGTTGCCGCCGTGGTCGAATTGGTGGAAGCCCCCGATCAAGCCAAACGGAGCGCCTGGGTGACCACCCGCGACGAGCTGGCGGCGGCCCCCTCGGCCGGCTGGCTCAAGGGCTGGACCCCCCTGCCGGAGCGTCAAAATCGGATCATCCTAGGTGTAAAAAAACTTTTAGCGGACCCTCCGGCCAGAGGTCGGCTGATGGCCATGCCAGAAATCCGGTCGCTGGCGGCCCATCCGAGCGTCTATCAGGCCTGGGAAGATAAGCAGGTTCGTGAGTTGTTGAATAAGAAGGACTTGGGAGGTCTAATTGACCATCCGCGGATTCGGACGATCTTGGCCGACGAAGAATTACAGCGCCAAGCGGATCGTTTGGACCTGCCCGGGCTGATGGAGCGAGCCCTCCAGAACCCCCGTAAATAAGCGAAAAAGGGCGTTTTTTAGTGGCGAGCGAGGGGACGGTGTGCATAGTCAATCCTCCCGCCCCTTAAATAGCCCTTATGAAGACTACCCCGCTCCTCCTGTCCGTCCTCGCCCTGACCGCCTTCGCCGAGGAGGCCAAGCCCAACAAGGCCCTCCCCATCGCCGCCACCCAGGCCGCCGAAGCCGGGAAGCCCGCCGAGGCCCCCAAGACCGTCCAGGTCGAGACCCTGACCTCCGACGGCAAGACCTTCGTCCTGGTCAAGGTGATCGGCGACCCCCAGGCCTTCGCCAACTTCCAGAACGACGTCCAGACCATCTCCCAGGAGCAGCAGCAGGTCGCCCAGGTCAAGCAGCTGGCCGAACTCGCCCTGACCACCCCGGAGCGCGAGGCCCGCATCCGTGAGCTGGAGACCAAGTTCAACCGCCTGAAGACCGACAACGAGACCATGGCCAAGACCTATGGCTTCGACCTCACCCGCCAGTACGTGATCGTGCCGACCAAGGTCGTCGTCCTGACCGCCCTCACCAACGAGGACTACATCAAGGCCAAGGCCACCGCCGGCTTCAAGGAGGAGTCCATCCTCAACGCCGGCGACAAGAAGTTCCTCATCAAGGAGACCGTGACCGGCGCCGCCGAGGTGGAGGCCTTCAAGCTCCAGCTCCAGCGCATCATCGAGGCCAAGCGCGGCCTCCAGCAGCTGATCGACGCCCAGCCCCGCTTCACCAAGGAAGAGGACAAGAAGAAGATCGAGGACGCCATCGCCAAGACCAAGGCCGACGTCGACGCCGCCGGCGCCGAGTTCAAGAAGGCCCACGGCTACGACATCCCGACGGAGTTCAACCTCCAGACCGCCGAAGCCAAGCTCTACACGCTGCTCAGCGACGACGAGAAGAAGAACCTCGATAAGGCCGCCGACCCCAAGAAGGACGGCGAAGCCAAGAAGGACGCCCCGGCCGCCAAGTAATTTCCCCCACCCCCACCCAACCACCCATCCCACCCAACACCATGACCACCGCCGCCGAAACCCCCGCCACCGCCGAAGCCCCGAAGGGCCCGGTCATCGAGCTCATCCCGCTCGGCAACAACCTGGGCCGCGTCGTCCTGACGATCGCCAACCCCGTCTCGCTCGCCCGCTTCCAGCAGGAGTTCGGCACGCTGCTCCAGCAGTTCCAGCGCATCCAGCAGCTCCAGGCCCGCATCCAGTCCGCCCTCACCACCGTCGAGCGCGAAGCCCTCGCCAAGGTCGGTGAATCCGAGGTCAAGGACTTCAACGAGAAGGACGCCGTCTTCGCCAAGGTCTGGAACTTCAACGTCCCGGTCCTCGCCAACCGCCAGACGACCTTCATCAACACCGCCCTGCGCCTCTTCGCCGTCGTCTCCGACGAGGAAGCCGGCAAGGCCCGCGCCGCCAAGGACTTCAAGGAAGAGCAGCTGGTCAAGCGCGACGGCAAGAACCTCCTCCACACCGCCGACATCCGCGGCTTCGAGTTCGTCGTCCAGTTCGACCAGTTCGCCAAGGTCCTCCAGGCCCGCCGCGACGCCTTCGTCCAGCTGACCCAGCTCCTCGCCAACGCCAAGGACGAAGAGCAGAAGAAGAACATCCAGAAGCAGCTCGACGAGACCCGCGGCCTGCTCGAGAAGGGCAACGAGGAGATGGCCAAGTCCGTCGGCTACTCCATCACCCACAACTACGAGGTCGAAGTCCTCGAGTCCAAGTTCGTCTTCCTCCTCAACCAGGAAGAAGTGAACCAGGTCTCCAACCTCTTCGCCAACGCCCAGCAGCAGCAGGCCGGCGCCGCCGACGCCGCCAAGGCCGTCGAGGCCCCGAAGGCCGAGGCCAAGAAGGTCGAAGCCAAGAAGTAAGCCTCGCGTCCGCGACGTGCATCAGGCCCGCCCTCACCGGCGGGCCTTTTTTGCGCCCACCGGTCGGCTCAGAAGAGTTCGCCCTGGGCCGGATCGGCGGGCTCCGCCGGCTTGGCCCGCTTCTTCGGCGGGGCTTCCGTCGGCTCGGTCGGCTCCGCGGGGGCCGCGCCGCGCGCGCTGCGGTAGCGCCGCAACGTCGCCAGCATCTCCATGCGCCCAAGGAAGGCCTCCACCCCGGCGACATCCTCCGTCGCCGGCGTCCCCGGCTCGAAGTCGAAGTCGGTGCGGAAGGTGACCAGCTCGAGGTTCGTCCGGATGCGGGCCGCCTCGGCCTTCACCTGCTCCCGGAATCGTTCGGGCTGGAGCCGCTCGGCCGCCGCCAGCACGCCGGCGAGGTCGCCGTGTTCCTGCAGCCACTTGACCGCGGTCTTCGGACCGACGCCCCGCAGGCCGGGGATGTTGTCGGAGGCGTCGCCGACGAGCGCGAGGTAGTCGGCGATCAACCGCGGGGGCACGCCGAACTTCTCCTCGACGGCGGCGGCGTCCAACCGGCGCCAACCGAGCGCGGGGTTCGCGGTCGGCGGCGGGGCCAACTGCAGGACGGGACCGCCCACGCATTGACCGAAATCCTTGTCGGCGCTGACGATGACGCAGGCATGGCCCTCGGCCGAGAGGCGGCGCACCGCCGTGGCGATCAGATCGTCGGCCTCGACGCCGCGGCGCTCGAAGACCTGGAAGCCCAGCAGGGCCGTGAGGGTCTTGATCTCCGGCAACTGGAGCACGATGTCCTCGGGCGTGTCGTCGCGCTGGGCCTTGTACTCCGGCAAGGCGGCGAGGTGGCGATCGGAGCCACCGAGGTCGAAGAACACGGCGCAGCGGTCCGGTTGCTCGGAAGCCCGGAGGTCGAGCAAGGCCTTCATCCAGCCGTGCAGGGCGCCGGTGGGGAACTGGTCGGAGGGTCGCCGCAGGTTGGAGCGCTCCATCGCGAAGTGGCTGCGGAAGACCAAGTTGAAGCCATCGATGAGCAGCCAGCGCATGCGGGGAGTTTCCGCACCCCGCCGAGGGCATCGAGTCAAAAGGCGGCCGACAACCCGACCAAAGAAGCGGGCCCGCCAAGCGGCGGGCCCGAGTCGGCGGAGGGAGGCCGACGGCTTACTTGCCGTCGCCGGAGCTGGCCGGGGTCGAGTTGACGGAGCCCGGAGCCGCGGCGGCCTCGATCGGCTCGCGGTAGACCGCGCCACCCGGGGAGATGATGACCGGGTTGGAGAAGGTCGAACCCGCGCGCATGCCGGGGTGGGAGCTGCGGAGCGTCGCGCCACCGGGGGAGACCAGGTTGGCGGTCACGAAGACCATCAGGTTGCGCTTGGTGGTCGTCTTGCCGGTGGAGCGGAAGGCCGTGCCCAGGAGGGGGATGTCGCCCAGGACCGGGACCTTGTCGTTGACGGTCTTGACCTCTTCGCGGGTCAGGCCGCCGATGACGACGGTGGCGCCGTCGAAGACCGTGACGTCGGTGGAGACTTCGCGGGTGGTGAAGATCGGCTGGAAGAAGCCGGAGGGGATGGTGACGGTCGTGGTGCCGGCGATGGCGACGGAGGTACCGCCGTACTCGACGAAGCCTTCGAACTCGACGACCTTCGGCTTGAGGTTGAGGGCGATGGAGTCGTCGGCCCCGACGGTCGGGGTGACTTCGAGGGTCACGCCGACTTCCTGGACGGTGAAGTCCTGGGGCGTACCGGCCGTGATCGTGACGCCGGCGCCACCGCCGCCGAAGCCACCCTGGCCACCACCTTGCTGGCCGACGTTGGACTGGGTGTCGCCGTAGGACTCGGGGTAGCGGAGGAGCTGGGCGATCTTGATGATGGCGGTCTTGCCGTCGAGGACGGTGAGGCTCGGAGCCGACATCAGGTCGGTGCCGCTGTTCTGCTCGAGGGCACGGAGGAAGATGCTCAGGTCGTAGGAACCGAGGGTGCCGATCTTGCCGTCATAGATGCCGGGACCCGGGCGGTTGGGGGTATTGTCGAAACCGCCGAAGGAAGCGCCGGCGCCGCCGTAGTTGCCGGTGTTGATGCGCGGGGGGTTGTTCGGGACGGCCGTGTTCACGGCGGTGGTGGTCTGGGTCACCAGGTTGGTGATCGGGTTGACCGTGCTCACCGTCGTCTGGCTGGCGATGTTGCCGTTGTTGGTGACGGCGGTGGAGCCGAAGACGTCGTTGACCGAGCGGAGGCCGGACTGGGCGCGGATGATGGTCGTGCTGCCGACCACCTGGGAGAGGCGCCAGTTGGTCGAGAGCTCGTTGAGCGAGGCTTCCGAGACTTCCATGAACTTGGCCTCGATGTGGACCTGCTTGATGTCGGAGTAACGGCGCAGGATGTTGCGGACGCGGTCGAGGTTCTTGCGGTTCTGGGTGACGATCAGGTTGGTGCCGTCGTAGGCGAGGGTGCTGCCGGTGGTGGCTTCGAAGACCACGCCCGAGCGGATGAAGAAGTTCTTGATGGCGACTTCCTCGGGGCGCTGGCCGTCGTTGCCGCTGGCAGGGGCGCCGGTCGGGAACGGATTGGCGGCGCCGGCGGCGGGCGCGGCGTTGGCGGCGCTGCCGATGCCGGTCATCTTGATGACCGCGGAGGTGGAGAGCGGGAAGAACTCGGTCTCAAGGTCGTTGGAACCGGAGTCCGGGCGGATTTCGATGATGCCCTGGGCGATGTTGTAGGTGAAGTTCACCTGCTTCGTGATGATGTCGAGGGCCTTGCCCAGCTGGACGTTGCGCAGGGTGATGTTGACCGAGGGATTCTTGCGGTCGGGGTCGATGACCACCATGTTCACGCCCTTGGAGTCCTTGTCGTAGGACTGGGAGACGATGATGAGCTGGTCGATCGCGCGGTTGAACGGCAGGTCGCGGATGTTGATCTCGGGGACCGTGATCGAGTTGAGCTTCTCGACGACCGGATCGGCGTCGGTCTTGCCGGGGCCGGCGACGACTTCCTTGCTGAAGACCTCGGGCAGCTTCCAGCTTTCGTCGAGGAGTTCGAGCATCTTGCCCTTGGTCACGCCGCGGTTCCAGGCGCCCGAATTCTCGGACAGGATCTGGCGGATGCGGACCTGGTAGGCCTTGGACTCGGCGTTGTTCGGCTGGTACTGCAGGATCTCGCGGTAGGCCTCGAGCGCGCCCTGGTAGTCGCCGTAGAGGTAGCGGGCGCGGCCCTTGACGAGGAGTTCCTCGACCTTGGCGTCGCGCGCCTTGAGGCCGGGGGAGATCTCGTCGATGCTGCGGTAGGAGGGGTCGGCCTTCT
>JACCEA011389045.1_pt1 | contig 14258 bp, 1 predicted proteins | sample 7449851 | NCBI WGS metagenome assembly JACCEA01 (sample SAMN15323453, study PRJNA562643) | freshwater metagenome | isolation source: river surface water | place: USA:Blue River Watershed | collected 2017-08-18 | reverse complement strand
CAACTTGTTCTAATTAAGCAATTCTGGTAATTACAACTTGTTCTAATTAAGCAATTCTGGTAATTACAACTTGTTCTAATTAAGCAATTCTGGTAATTACAACTTGTGAAGATGTTTTATAATTATCAATATAATCAGCATTATCACCTACTAATCTTTTTGCTAATAATGCTTGAAATGATAAATATAAATATTGTGATGTAGATGTGCAATTATAAATATAATTATTAGAAAATACATAATTTTGTGTTAAATATGATACATCATTAATATCAATTGGATATGTATTATTAAAGAAAGCCCCAGCTATATAATAATTATTTTTAAAATTTACTAAATCACTATTTAATGCAACACCTGTTATTGGATTAAATGGTGTTGCATCACGTGGTTGAACATCATATAATCCTATTAATGGAAATGATAAATTAGGGGAATTTAATGGAGTTTTAAATAATCCTCCTGATATTGCATTCACTTTTATTACTTTTGTTGCACCACCTATATCACTAGAAATATATGATATTTCCCAGTTAATAATCCATACACCAACAGATGGAATAGTTATTTTAACTAAATCGTAATTATATATATCAACATTACTAAAATATGGACTAGATAATGAGGTTATTTTATTTCTTGTATTTATATTTATATAATATGATGATGATGAATAACCAAGATATAAATTATTTGATACAGAAGGTGTATAATCTAATATTAATGGAGTTGTAAATCTAGAATTATTAAAATATGAATTATTATTAAAATTTATACCATTTCTGTCAGATATTATAATATTACCATTCATTGACATATTTCCATTAATTGATATATTACCATTAATTAAAGTATTACCATTAATTGATATATTTCCATTAATTGATACATTCCCATTTATAATTGTATTTGAATTAATTACAATATTATGATTATTATTTATTGATGATATAATTCCATTTATATATAAATTACTATTGATAATACTATTACCTGATGTTATAGTATTTCCTATAAATGTTATATTACCCGATATATTTTTTGTAATTATATTTCCATTAATAATTAAATCTTTATTTAAATCAATAAACCCTGTAATTGTATTATTTCCATATATATAATGATTTTTATTAATAATTGTATTACCTATAATAATAAGATTACTTATAATATTTATATTACCATCAATATTTTGTGTTGTAATATAATTCATTAATGATAAATTACCAATAATATTTGTATTTGCCATTATTTCTAAATTACCGTTTTGATTAATTGTCCTTAAATTATTATATATTAATAAATTACCATTTAATATTATTTCATTTACATAAATATTACTAACATTTATATTATTTTTTATTGATATATTTCCATTAATAATAATCTCATTTGAAATTATTTTATTAATTATAGCATTACCACTAACTGATAAATTAGATGAAATATTGACATTACCAATTACTGATAAATTAGATGAAATGTTAACATTACCAACTATTGTTATATTTTTATTGAAAACTGTTTCATTTGCATATAATAAATTAACTATCAAATAATTATTAATAACTAATGTATTTCCAATAATATTATTACTTAATAAATTATTTGAACTAATAATTGCATCAATATTCAATTCATTACCATACATTGAATTCATTATTATTGTTCCACCAATAGATAAATGTTTATTAATTGTATGATTACCAAATACTATTATATTATTTGATGTTATATTTCCAGTTATAAATATATTTTTACCAACAGTTATATTATTATTAATTATTAAATCATTTGAAATAATATTATTTATACTCATATTCCCTGCAATATAAATATCTCTCCAAACATTAATATTACCTAATAATCTAATATTATAATTACTATTAATTTCATTAACATATATATTATTTAATATTGTGTCATTATATACATATAATCTATCCATGATTGTCATATTTTTTTGTGTAATAATATTATTTGCTTGTAAATCATTAATTGAACTATAACCTACAACTGATAAATTACTATTTATAACATTATTACCATAAACTATTAAATTATTATTAAATGAACCACTATTTGATATTAATGAATTTAACAATATTTTATTAACCGTCAAATTATTATTAATATATCCATTACCATATATATTTACATCATAATTAAATATACCATTATTCCCAATTATATTATTTAAATAGGTATAACCATTTATTATTAAATTATTATTAATTAATATATCATTTGATATTAATGAATTATTAATAGTAATATTATTTGTTATTGTATTAGATAATATATATAAATTTGAATTAATATATGTATCATTTGATACAACTAATTGATTAAAATATGCATAATTACTAATTATATTATTTGATGTAACATTACCATATATTAATATATTTTTATTAACAACTGAATCATTTGATATTAAATTATTTATAGTGTATAATTCATTACAATAAAGTTTTTTAAAATTAGCATTAATACCTGCTAAATTATCAAAATTCATTTCTCCTAATACTTTTAAATATTTATTAATAGTTAAATTACCATAAATTATTACATTATTATTAAAAATACCATCATTTGAATTTAATATATTTACATTAATATTATTTGAATATAATATTTTTGTATTAATATCATTACTAAATATTTTGTTTATTGTAGCATTATTTTTAATTATTAAATTACCTATTAATTCTACATTATTTGCATAAATTGTTTCATTAACCAATAAATTCATTTTAATATTTGCATTTCCATTTATTACTGTATTATATGATATAATTATGTTATTAACAAATATTTTATTGGTATTTACATTTCCAACTATATTTATATCATTTTTAATAGAAAAACTTTTATTTATTATTACATCATTACTATTTAAATTATCAACTATTAATCTATTTAATGTTGTATTATTATTAACATATAAATCTTTATTAACAATAATATTTCCATTTACTGTTATATTTGATTTAAATAAACTTTCATTTGCATATAACATATTTATGACTGTATTTCCTGATACTAATAAATTTTGTCTTGTTATATTATTACCATATACCAATATATTATAATTAAATATTGATTCATTGGCTCTTAAACTATTCATAGTTGTATCTTGACTAATTGATAAATATCTATCAATTACACAATTACCAAATATTTTTATATTTTTATTTATAGTAGTTTCATTTGAATATAATGTATTAATATCTGTTATTCCTTTTACAGATAAATGATTTTTTAAAATATTATTACCAAATATTGTTATATTTTTATTAAATATTGTTTCATTCACATTTAAATTATTTAAATATGCATCACATCCAACAAACAAATTACCTTTTACTAAATTATTATTTTCAATAGTAACATTATATCTAAAATTTGTTTCATTTGCTATTAAATTATTCAAAAAAGTATTTTCGCTAACAGATAAATTTGTTCTTACATTAATATTACCATTAATTGTTAATTCATTACCATTTATAATATTTAACATACATCTTTTAGCAACTGATAAATGATTACTTATTGTACTATTACCTATAATAATAACATTTTTATTAATATTTGTTTCATTGACATTTAATGTATTTAAGAATGTATCTCTATTAATTACTATATTGTTTGAATTAATATCAGAAGATATTAAATTAGAAAAATAACCATTAATACTAGTAAGATTATTGTTTATATTAATATTATTTGTTATTATATTATTTGAACAAATATTTAAATTAATCATTAAATTACCAATAATCGACACATTATTATTAAATGTTGATTCATTTGCTATTAATTTATTTATTTTAGTATCATTAATAATATTTAAATTTGTTGTATTTAAATTATTAAGAATTGTTTGTCCAATAACATTTAAATTTCTATTAATAGTTTGATTGCCTATTAATATAATATTTGATAATATTGATATATTTCCTGATAAATTTGTTGATATTATATTCTCACTAATTCTTAAATTAGACATTATCCCATTGCCTATTATATTTATATTCTTATTAATAAATGTATCACAATTTACAATTAATTTATTAATATTTATCTCATTTGCAATTATTTTATTTAAATTTGAATCATTTTTTACACTTAAGTTCCCTTTTATTGTTCCATCACCATCTGTATATATTGATGCAAAACTAGTAGAAGATGATACTAATGAATCTGTTTGAATACCTCCTGATATTTGTAATTGACCACTAACTATTAATTTAGTATTTACTAAAATATGATCTGCAATTATCCTATGACCTAATATATAATTAGATACTGATATATTATTATTAAATGTTGTATCATTTGCAGTTAATATATTTAAATAAGAATTTTTATTTACATTTAAATTATTAAATACATTTAAATTATTGAGGATATTTTGGTTATTAACAATAATATTATTTGAATTTATATTATTACTTTTCATATTTTCAGTGTTGACATTATTTAATACATTTAATTGATTATTAATAGTTAAATTATTAATAATTCCATAATTTAAATCTAATCTATTTAAATTTATATTATTAGCAATTAATGTATTAATTGTTCCAATATTTCCATTTATTTGATTAAATATTATATTATTAGACACATTTAAATTTTTAATATTTGTTTCATTAGAATATAAATTTATTATATTTATATTATTAAATCTCCCATAATTTGAAAATAGATTATTAATATTAACATTGTTACCATTTAATAATTCAATTATACTACTATTTGATTGTAAATTATTAATATATCCATTTGATGTATATAAATTATTATTAAATATATTTGTATTAATAATTAAATTACCTAATATAGATAAATTACTAGCAATATTTCCATATATATAAATATTTTTATTAAATTTAACATAACTATTTACATTATTTAATATATATATTTCATTATTAAATATAGTTTGAGCATTAATATTTAATGAATTTATTATATTACCATTAATAATTATATCATTATTCATTATAGTTTTTGCATTAATTTTTAATGTATTAATAATATTCCCATTTATACTTAATTCATTATTAATATTTGTATTACTATTAATATTAATATAATTATTATTTGTTGTTATGTTATCATTAATATATAATTGTTTATTGAAATATATATTTGATATAACATTTCCATTTAAATGTAATGAACCATTAATAATAACATTACTATTCAATTTAATATTATTATTTAATGAATTTATATTTCCTGATATATTCAAATTATTATTAATGTTTGCATTACCAATCACTCTCAATTCTTTAATAAATACATTATTTTCATTTACTAATTCTGCATTTAAATTATTTACATTTATTAAATTAGATGTTATTTTATTTATATATCCTGTTCCATAAACATGTAAATCATTATTTATAATTGAATAATTATCTATAACTGTTCCTTTATTAAATACATTACATGTTATATTTCCTGTAACAACCAACTCACCATCTATATATGTAGAATCTAGTTTATCTATATATGTTCTACCTTTAATTTTTGTTATAGAATCACTATTTCCAATATTAACATTTTTTGTTAATATATTTATAGTTTCTGTATTTAAATTAATATCATTAATAGAATGTAAATTTAATACACCTGAATGTGCATTAATATAGTCTGTTGTTAATTGTTCAACTGTTGCTTCGCCATCTTGATGTAAAAATATATTATTCCCAACTTGTATTGATTGTGTTTGTAATACACCTACTGTTAATTTACCTTCTATATCTAATGTATCTGTTACATTTATTGTTGTACAATCTAATGTTCCATTTAAATGTAAATTATTATTAATTGTTGTTTCACCATTAATTATAGTATCGCCTCTTAATCTAGTATCACCATTAACAGTTAATCTCCCATCAATATTTTGATTCCTATTTACTAATAAATCTTTGGAGACATTTAATGATTGTGTTTTTGTGCTATTATTTATTATGAAATCAAAAGTTACAATAACATCATTTGCATGAATACTATTTGTTTCTATATTATCACTTTTTAATTTTCCATTTATTGAAAAATTATCATAATAATCTTTTGTGGCTATTATTGATGAATTAGTATTTGGTGCTTTTATAATAAAATTTAAATTATCTTCCGATATTTTAATATATGAATTATTACTATTAAATTCTATTCCTGTATCATTATATATTCTTAATCCTTTATTTATTCTAGAATCACTATTTATATTAACAATATTATTAACATCACCTATATCTACATTACCTTTAATTGCTAATAAATTATTTTTACCAATAATATTATTAGTTTGTATTGCCTCAATATGCGATGTCCCTCTAACAGTTATATTATTATTAACTGTTAATGTTCTAGTAGCCATAGAACCATCTAGTGATACACTATCATTAATATCTTTTGTTACTATTGTTTTTATTATACTTTCATTTGGTGCTTTTGATATAAATGATTTACCATCAGATGCAACTCTAATATAACCTGCTTCATTATTCCCAAATTGTTCAAAATTAATACTTGCTAATGATGCACTACCACCACCTGCATTTAATGTTATAAATGGATATTCAATATATGGATTCATTTTACCAACATTTGTATTACCTAAAATATTTACTCTTGACATATCATCTCCAATTGTAATATTTTGTGCATATATTCTAATACTTTGATTTTGACCACCAATAATATCACTTGTTACTACTCTACTTGCTTCTAAATTATCTGTTGTTGTATTACCATTAAATGTTGCATCATTATTAACAATTAAATATGATATATTTGCATAATTATTAACAGATGCATTATTCATAACATTTATATCCTGACTGTTAATAGTTTGAACATTAGTTGTTTGTTGTTTTAATATTAATGTTTGAACAAATATATTTTGACTGCTCATTATAATTAATTAAGATAAAAAATTTTAATATATTTTTTTACTTTAATATTATTATCTGTTTTAATTATTTATATTATTGGAAAACGATTTTTATTAAAATTAAAAATATTTAATTTTAATAATTTTATGAGATTGTCAATAAATTTGATTATTTATGAGATTGTCAATAAATATATTTTTTCTTATTTATATTATAATGAGTAATATTGTCACAATACCATCCCTTAATATCAATAGTGATATTACAGTCCAAAATATTACAGTTTATAATAATATAACAACTAATAATTTAAATATTAATAAAGATATTTATACTAGTGGTAATGGTTCTTTTAATAATTATTTACAAGTATCAAAAACTATTAATTCTAATAATATTATATCAAATTATGTTACTTCTGGTATAATAAATTCTAGTTCTTTAACATCACCAATTATTAATTCAACAAACTTGACATCAAATAATATTATAACAACTAATGTTTATAATTCCGATACTATTAACTTGAATGGTTCTATTATTAATATCGGTTCTCCAACATCAGTAGTTAATATTATGGGTTCCACTAATTATATTGAGACTAATAATTTAATTGTTAATGATGCTATATTAACAATTAACCATGGTGGAACATCTCTTGATAATACTGGTATTGAATTTGAAATGAATGGTTCTATAGGTGCTTCTTTAAAAATATCAAATATATATAATTCTTTGGTTTTTAGAATGGCGAATACTGATAAACTAATTACTACAACTGATATTAATGGTAATTTAGCAATAACTGGTAAAACAGATTTACAAAATCTAACTGCAACTAATGCATCTATAACTAATAATTTATCTGTTGTTGGTTCTACCAATTTAAATACTTTAACAACATCTGGTGCTACAACTATTAACAATAATCTTTCTGCAACTGGAACAACTACTCTTAATAATACTAATATTACTGGTTCTACAACCCTTAATACATTAACAACATCAGGTGCAACAACTGTTAATAATAATCTTTCCGTATCTGGAACAACTTCACTTAATACTTTAACAACATCAGGTGCTGTGTCTGTTAATAATAACTTTGCTGCAACTGGAACAACAACTCTTAATAATACTAATGTTACTGGTTCTACAACCCTTAATACTTTAACAACATCAGGTGCAGCATCTGTTAATAATAACTTTGCTGCAACTGGAACAACTACTCTTAATAATACCAATATTACTGGTTCTACAACTCTTAATACTTTAACAACATCAGGTGCTACAACCCTTAATACTTTAACAACATCAGGTGCTACAACTTTTAATAATAATTTTGCTGTAACTGGAACAACTACTCTTAATAATACTAATATTACTGGTTCTACAACACTTAATACTTTAACAACATCTGGTGCTACGACTTTTAATAATAATTTTGCTGTAACTGGAACAACAACTCTTAATAATACTAATATTACTGGTTCTACAACACTTAATACTCTGACAACATCAGGTGCTACAACTTTTAATAATAATGTTTCTATAACTGGTAATACTACACTTGGTACTTTAACAACATCGGGTATAACAACAATTAATAATAATTTAATAACATCTGGAAATACTACACTTAATACATTAACAATATCTGGTATATCTACTTTTAATAATAATGTATCAATATCTGGGTTAACATCTCTTAATACATTAAAAGTCTCTGGAAATTCATTATTAAATAATGTTATTGTATCTGGAATATCATCATTTAACAATAATGTTATTATTAATGGAAATACAACTATATATGGCTTGGCAACAATTAATAATAATCTTTCTGTTTTGGGTAATACAAGTTTACAAAAACTAAATACAATAGGTGAAACACAATTAAATAATAAATTAACAGTGTTGGGAACATCATATTTACAAGACGTAATCGCTAACAATATTATTGCAACTAATATTATTATTGGTTCAAATAATAATTTATTAGTTGGTGGAACTAGTAATATTGATAATTTAGTATCATTAAAAGCAATTATTAGTAATTTAACTGTATTAGGACCATTATCGGGAAATACGTTAAATATGACTGGTAATACAATTTTAAATAATTTAGATATTAATGGTAATTTAAATTCTTATGGATTATCATATTTACAAGATTTAATATTTGATACTTTAATTGGACCATCAATTATTATTAATGGAAATGACCCTAGTCAAATTAATAAATTAAATACTAATTATTTAAATACAGATACTGCAAATATTTCTAATTTAATTGTTTCTGGTGGACAAATTATTAGAAATGGTTTGATAGTATCAGGTGATATTATAGGTAATACTATTAATACAACTGATATTAATGTTTATGGTGGTCAATATATTGGTAAAGATTTAGCAGTATCACATGATTTATCAGTTGTTAATAATTCAGTTTTAAATAAAGTAATAGCAACTAATATTAATTCTATAGATTTAAATATAACAAATAATATTACAACAAAAAATAGTACTATAACAAATAATGAAACAATAAATAATAATTTAACAGTCTTAGGAACATCAAATTTATCAAATATAATAACAAATAATATAGTATCAACAGGAACATCAAACATACAAAATATTAACACTAATAAATTAATAATAAATAGTAATGAAACTAATCAAATTAATAAATTATATGTTGAACAATTTACTAATAATAATTTAACAATATCTGGTGTTTCTAATTTAAATAAAGTTGTTGTTTCTGGTGGTCAGATTAATAAAAATGGATTGATAATATCAGGTCAATTAATTGGTGATTCTATAGATTGTAGTGAATTGATGGTATCTGATAGTCAATTTATTAATAATAATTTAACTATATCAAATTCATTATTTGTATCTAATGATGCTTCATTTAATAAAATTAAATCATTAGAAGTTAATTCAACTAATTTAACAATTACACAAACTACAACAACTAAAGATATTGTTATTCTAAATAATGAGATTATTAATAATAATTTATCAGTATTAGGCACTTCAAATTTTCAAACAATAAATGCTAATTATATATATCCTAATTATTTAATAATTAATAATAATAACACAAATCAAATTAATAATTTAAATGTTAATAATTTATCAACAAATAATATTGTTTCATCTGGTATATCAAATTTAAATGATTTATTATTATCAGGTAGTGAAATTATTAATGGAAGTTCTATAGTTAGTAAGAATCAAATAGTAGGAGAAGATATGATTGTTCGTAATAAATTAAGTGGATATATTATAAATTGTGAAGAATTAAGTGTTACATCTAATCAAACTATTAATGATAGTTTATATATTGTTAACGATTTATATGTTAATAATAATAGTCATTTTAATAAAACTATAACTGTTAATTCTGAGACAAATAATATGATAGTTAATAATGCAAACATTTCTAATTTATCAGTTAGTTATGAATATATTAATAATTCTAATATTGAAACATTAAATGGTAATAATATAAATACTAATAATATTACAATATCTGGTTTAACTAATATTAATATTGCTTATATTAATAATTCATTATTATTTAGCGATTTAACATCACAAAATACTGGTTATGTTCCTACATCAACGTATACTGGTAATTATGCAATTCCTTCTTATGTTGCTATTAATGATAAAGGTCAAGTAACTGATATAAAACAAGGTCCGATATTATCATCAGGTAGTTATATTAATGCAAATATTATAGTAAACGGTGATGGACAAATATCAAGTGTAACAACAGGATTAAATGGTAAATTATATTCAGATGATACAGGAACTATTAATGTATCTGGTGATATTATTATGAAAACAAATACAAGTATTACAGGAAATTTTATTATTTTTAATAATAAAACAACTATTAAGTCAACTAACATTAATTTAAATGGAACTGTTGATTTCACAAATTCAACAATGTATTATAATTTAACAACTAATAAACAAATTAATTATAGTTTAGTTAATAATGCATCTATTGAAACTGCAATGTCAGGAACATCTTATGTAAATTATTATTTAGCATCTGACCCAACTATTTTTACAAAAATTGCAACAAATGGTATTTATACTAAATATATAAATGTAACAACACTTGCATGTGGTAGTGCAAATTGTGGAAGTATTGAAGTCCCTGGAAGAGGAACTTTTATGGAATTAGTTGTTAATTCACAAGCAATATTAAATGGAACATTGGGTGTTACTGGTATTGTTGTTATGAGTAATAATTGTACTATTAATGGTGAATTAATATTATATGGAAATGTTGCAACGCCATTAGTTATTAATAATACAGTTACTATTAATAAATCAACAATATTTAATGACTCTATTACTCTTAATGACAATACTAAAGATGTTTCTTTAATTGGTCGCAATATACAATTAAATGGAACTATTTTACTTCAAGGCTCTACAACTATTAATGGTAGTTTAGCAGGTTATACATCTATTAATGTATATGGTTCTACAGCAACATTTCAATATAGTGCATTTAATATAATTTCTCCTGTAACTATTACATATGCAACGACTATTAATGATTCTTTAACAGTTAATAATGGTTTAATCGTTCCTTCAACTGTTACTATTACTGGTAACGAAACTATAACTGGTAATAGTATTATTAATGGAACAGAATATATATTTGGTAATGAAATTATAATAGGTAATGAAATTATAAATGGTAATTTATCAGTACATGGTAATTTTATAATGGATGGAGTTATTTCTGGGAATAATAATCTATTAAATATAGATTCAGATATTTTACTATTAGGAAATATGATTGGGAATCATGTTACTATTAATAAATTAATTACAAATGATATATGTATTAATCAATTAACATCTCCTTCTGATACTCTTAATATTTTTGCTTCTGGTGGTCAAGTAATAGAAGATTATATTAATATAAATGCGGTAAATATTAATATTGGTACTCCAACATCTAACGTTACTATTGTTGGTTGTGTTACTTATACACAAGTTAATAATATTATTGTTAATGATTCTGTCTTCTTTATGAATAACGGTGGTTTAACTGCTGCTGGTTCAGGTTTTCAATTTGAAGAAAATGGCAATCCAAATGCTGCATATATTAAAGTATCATTAGATAAAACTTATTTTTCAATTAAATCACCATTAGATGAAAATGAACATAAAATAGTTACAAAAGATGCATATAATAATTTATATATAGAAAGTAGTATAACAACAACTGATGTAAATATTACTAATAACACAATTGTTAATAATAATGCTATTATTAAAAATGTAATTTGTAATAATGCTAAAATTACTAATAATTTAGATATTCAAGCAACTGTTTATGCTAATAATGTAATAACTGCTAATAATATTATTTATATCAATAAAGGATTAATGTTTAATAATATATTGCAAAATAATGCATTTGTCCCAACTAATGTTTTAGCAGGTAATTATACAACACCTGCATGGGTTAATATTAATAATAGTGGATTGATAACAGATATTAAATCTGGTCCTGTTTTACAATCTGGAACTTATTATAAACCAACTTTAATTATTAATTCTGATGGACAAATATCAACTATTACCGAAAAATTATCATGTTATTATTATGATGCATCAAATTATGTTGTATCTGGACAAATTACTTTACCAAGTAGTGTTACTCATACAACAGGCGATACAATTTATCTAAATATTAATGGTAATTATTCAGTTAATTTTGATTTTACATCAGGATTACCAACATCATTATCATTATATAAAGGGACTTATGTCATATATAATTCTTATTCTACTAAATTAGCAATTATATCTAATTCTACAATATTTGGAAGTCCATATAATAATAATGTTTATATATATCCTTCACAAACTATTACATTTACTTTTGATGGCACTTTACAAAGATTTAATTTAATATCATCAACACAACCTCAATTAACTGATAATGTTTATACTAAATATAAAATAACTGTTGACCAAAAACAAATTACTTCTATAGATACTATTCCAAATTATTATTTTGGTAGTATTGGTTCAACATCTTATGATTTTGGGGCTGATGCAAATTGGACTACTATTAAAACAACTTATGACCGTGCAATTTATATGATTAATACTGGAACATCAACAATATGGCTCCCAGGACCTATTACTTCTACAGGTTCTGGAACACCATTTACATTACAATTTAATAATCATAGTACAGATATTGTTTGGCTTAATACATGGCATAATGGAGAATATATAAATGGTATATTTTTACAATCAGGAAATTCAACTAGATATGTTGCATTATTACCAACACAAAGTATCACTTTTGAAAGTAATGTTTATGGATGGAATATAACTTATTGGTCTAATCCACCATTAGGTCCTTCAGATTATGGTAATAATCATATTGGAACAAGATATGCTGCTGAAAATTCTGCATATGATTATTATATTAGTCAAACTACATACACAAATTCTATTATTTATGTAGATAATTATGGTAAAATAACTGGTATTAAAAATGGTGTTTCATATATTAACTCTGATATTGGTGGAAATACAACAATAACTAATAATAGTGGTTCTGGTAAATTAAATCTTAATGTTGACACAATTATTAATGGTAATATAACAATAACAAATAAAATAACAAATTATTATGGTGAAGTAAATATTAGTGGTAATTTAACATTAAATAAATTAACATTAAATAATGCAATTTTTAATGGTGATATATCTGTTTCTGGTAATAGCACATTAAATAAAACTAATATTATTAATGATTTATCTGTTTCTGGAAACACTATATTAAATAAATCTAATATTAATGAATTATCTGTCTCTGGAAACACTATATTAAATAAAACCAATATTAATGAAATAAATATTTATGGTAACACTATATTAAATAAATCTAATATTATTGATTTAATAGTTTCTGGCAATAGTACATTAAATAAAACCAATATTAATGAATTAAATATTTATGGCAACACTATATTAAATAAATCTAATATTATTGATTTAATAGTTTCTGGTAATAGTACATTAAATAAAACCAATATTAATGAATTAAATATTTATGGCAACACTGTGTTAAATAAATCTAATATTATTGATTTAACAGTTTCTGGTAATAGTATATTAAATCAAACTAATATTAATGATTTAATAGTTTCTGGTAATAGTATATTAAATAAATCTAATATTAATGATTTAATAGTTTCTGGTAATAGTATATTAAATAAATCTAATATTAATGATTTAATAGTTTCTGGTAATAGTATATTAAATAAATCTAATATTAAT
>JACCEA010156268.1_pt1 | contig 14259 bp, 16 predicted proteins | sample 7449851 | NCBI WGS metagenome assembly JACCEA01 (sample SAMN15323453, study PRJNA562643) | freshwater metagenome | isolation source: river surface water | place: USA:Blue River Watershed | collected 2017-08-18 | reverse complement strand
GATAAGATATATTTTTGAGAAAATTATTAACCCTTCTTAGAGCCAATAAATCTGGATGGTCGTCCCTTAATGAACTCGTCTCCATAATATCCATAGTTCTTGTTTCTATTTCTTCTTTATTATTTATTCTCTTTTCTCTTTCTTTCTTACTTTCTTTCTTGAATACTATGTAGTCTTTATATCTTGAGTCATCGTATTCTTCTTTTGTGCAATAGACTAAGGGCACTAATACCTTAGCTAATTTCTCGGTTGCAATATAGTTATTTACTCTTTTTGCTTCCTTAGAGCCTTTACGATTAAGTTTTATATATTCTTTCTCAAGCAAGGCTTTTACCACTGCTCTTGTAGATTCTCTCGTTATAAAAAGTTTAGCCAATCTTGTTTCTGGTAGATATAACTCTGCTTTATTCGGAATAGATAATGGTTTTCTCTCAAAATATGCAAATACAAAATTTCCAATAATTAATCTTAAAGTTCTTTTAATACGATTCTTATCAGAGGCTTTTCTTCTTTTTAATTTCTCTTGTAAGTCAGTACTTAAATCTTTCCAAGCCATTTTGAATCCGCTGGCAAACTTGAGTCTTTCAATTTTTACTGGAGTAAGAGGGCGTGTTTCTTTGTCATATCCGAGGTGAGCGTAGGAGTTAATTACCGCTTGACTATCAAACATAGTTTTTGATTTTCTCCATTAACTTTATCAATTAATTAACATGGGGATAATTTAATAAAAATCAATAGGTTATTAGAAAATAATTAATCAACCTGATGATACACATCAATGACTTTTTTATTCCTCATGAGGTATTGGAAATAGGGCATTTTGTATTGTCACTAACACTGCTTTTTTTCCAGCTCTAGTATTTTGAACATATCCTGCTGTAACTCCAGCTTTCGAGTGATTTAAGACAGCACCAATCTTATTCAAGTCATAACCCATCTCGCTAGCAACTGTTGCAACTGTCCTTCTCAAGTCATGAGCTGAAAACTGAAATCCAACTTCTTCACATACTCTCCTAAATGTTCTACTTGCTGTTGTCGGATTCTTTGGGTTTAACGGGCTGGGAAATACATAAATACCTTTTTTATCTTTAATTCTTCTCAGGAAGATATCTTTTGTCGCTTGAGTCATTGGTAGGGTGTGATTTCTTCCGTTCTTTGTTTGAATTACAGTAAATTCCTCTAAGTTTAAATCAACTTTAGACCAAAGCATTGTTCTTGCCTCATCTAATCTCAATCCCGTGTAAATAAGAAGAAGAACTAAGTCTGCATCGTCGTTTGTGATTCTTCCTTGGTATTGCTCATGACTACTTAATGCAAGCGTATCATAAAGCCTGCTTCGTTCTAAATCATTGAGAAATCTCTCTCTAGGTAATAGTGCTTTACGAAGTTTCTTGGCTTTTAAAATTGTGCAAGGGTTGCCATTGGGAAGAAGTTTCTCTTGTCCAGCTTTGTCTTCAATATAGCTATTGAATATTGAACTGAGGTATCTAAAAGCTCTCTGTGCCTCTCCAACACCAACTTCATTGCCATAGACCTTGATTGGTTTATTTAAAGCTTTTCTTTTTTTATCTCTTTTAAGCTTTTTAGAGGAAACATCATTTTTTATTTTAAGAAATCTCGCTTGGCATTCCTCTTTAGTAATACTAGCTAAAGGTCTTTTATACCAATCCTCAAACCTTCTGTTTAATGTAGATAGAGCATCATTACGTGTTTTGTCCTTCCAGCTTGCAATCATTGAAAACTCTGTAATTGCCTCCTCAAGAGTTAGATTTCTGGCTTTTTCGATAATGGCTTTTTCTTTGCGTTGTTGATTTGGATTAATCCCTTGAGCGAGTTGAGCAAGAATCTCTCTAGCTTTCTTTCTGGCTTCTTGAGCTGAAAACAGGGAATCTTTGCCAATTGTCACTGTGACTGGAGTTTTGCTACCTTTTGGACGAGCTTTAACAGCCCACACTCCATCATTAAGTCTGACTCTCTTGTATAAGCCTTGCTGAACATTATCTTTTACCCAATCCATTTTGAATTCCACAGACTACGAATAGACTACAGACTACACTCAGACTACACATAATTCAAGAGATATATTATTATTAAGTACTGATTATTAATAGATATTTATTTTGATAATAAGACTTTTAATCCGTTGGTCGCGCGTTCGAATCGCGCACAGCCCACCAAAATTGTATTTTTTAATTAAATGGTTACTTGAAAAAGTAGCCATTTTTTTCGTCCAAAATTTCAATACATAGCTGATGCATAGTTTTCAGTGTCAATTCTTTTGACATTTAGAATGCAAAAATTAATTCCTCGAATAAATATCGGTAACTATAGTCTGCCCCTTGGAATCCAGCTGCTTGGCTATATCCCAGCCGTGTTCTAAAAAAAATATTTTTAACGAATGGGCTTGTGGCATTGAATTCTATCAATTTAGTTTGCGTCGAATTAAGGTTATCAATTTCTTGTCTGCCGACCCCTAGAGTCCCTGCTAAATTCCAGCCCTCGAATCTTTTTCTGTATCCAATCACGAGCATTGTTTCCCTGTAATCTTCCGGGTTGAAATAATTTCTTTCCACATCAATATCATCTGAGTGAAATTGGCGATATCTTAATTGTAGATTAACTCCATAATCAGGTAATACGTCAGCTATCAATCTTGCACGCAAAAAGGTTCTTGAATTGCCATCCGAGAATTTCATTTCACCAATCATGAGCATTGCTCGCAAATCACTGCGGATCTCTTGTTCAATATTGATGGCTGCCATTGTAAAAAAGGTATTATTTTCTAATGCCTTTTGAGTTTCTACACGATCTCTATTAAGGATGAGCTCGATACTTGTTTTATCAAATAATTGGAACTGATACTGGCTATCGATCGTGATGATGGATTTTCCTTCTAGTTGATTGACTCCGAGGTTTACTAAATAGCCCAAGGCAGTTTTGGAATTAATCTCTTTAGTAATAAATGATATTTGATTCGAATAGATACTCCATGAATCTTGATGAAATTGATTATTTTGCAGTTTTATTCCTGTGTTACTGTCCCCATGCTCATAGAATGGCAGATAACCTAGTGAAGCTTTTTTAATAGAAAGCTTCTCAGAATCACTTGAAATAAAAAATTCAGGAAGAACTAATCCCTGCCCCTTGATTGTTGTCTCATCTGCAATTGACAGATTTGATAGCAAATAAAAAAATAGGGTGACAAAAATTTTTAGGTAAGAGTTTATTTTGTACCCCAGTGCTTCTTAAATTTAAAAATTTCTGAGAGGTAACCGTAAACACATGCTGGTTGGAGAATTAGGCTATAAAAGAATACGTAAATAATAAATCCTTTAAGGTTATTTCGAATATATAGACCTTCAGATTTGAACATTTTATTTCCTACAGTATACATCACATAGTTTAGGAGTATTCCAGTTGGAATTAAAGCTAAAGTCATCGGGCCAACAATCCAGAATTTCCCGAAACAGGCAAGAATGATTCCGGGGATAAACCCAATGGTAAAAGCAATATCCATCAGTGGGAATTGGCTATTGAACAAGATATATATGAGGCTTAATCTAGTTTTAAACAAAAGCTTTGGATGCAACTTAAAAGCCTCGATCATCCCTCTGGACCATCTTTGGCGTTGTTTAATAAATTGAGATATTGAGTTTGGACAGTTAGTGAAAACGCATGCATCCTCTGCATGGCCTACTCTATGCCCTTGCTCCAGTAGATTCCAGGTGAGAACAATATCCTCACCAACACAATTGGGCCAGCCACCTAGATTGATCAAAGTGGCTCTGTCATAGATCGAAAAAGCACCTTGTGCGACAAGAGTTCCCTGAAATAAGGACTGAACCCGTTTGATAGATGCAATGCCCAGAAAATAGTCCCACTCTTGTGCACTTGCAATCCAATTCTCACGTGAGTTTTTAACGAGTATAGAACCTGCAACTGCCTTTGTTTCAGGAGGATCTGACAAATATCTTTCTACAATATTTTTAATCGCATCGCTCCTTACCCAACAATCACCATCGATGCTAATAATTAAATCTGTTTTGCAATGTTTAAGACCCGCATTTAATGCTTTTGCCTTGCCTTGATTTTTTTTGAAATTGATTAAGGAGAGAGTTGCATGATTAGTAAGTAAATGAGTGATTTGATGATGAGTATCATCGCTTGATCCGTCGTTAATGACGATGACATTTATTTTTCCAGAATAATCCTGCTTATAAATACTTTGAATTGTATGAGTAATAGACCTAGATTCATTATATGCAGCAATTAATATTGTAATTTCAGGTAGCGAATGAAATGTCTTTTTAATTGGACGACGGTCTAACAATAGACCGACGATCAGAAATGAATTTATAAATCCTGGAATAATGGCTATATAACCGATAAGGTAGCAAGCGCCAAATAATCCCAAGTGTTGAGAGAGGTCATTTAACCATGGGTAGGATAGATAAAGAGAGGAAGCAGCCCACAGAGAGGATACTATCAGAGCAACTATAAATTTGCTTTTTATTGGCACATAATCAGTTAGGATATTAATCATTTTTTAAAAAGCTAATAGTCAGCCCTCCATTAACCAAATGCGAAGATATTGCAAGTAAAAATAGATGGTTGTGATGGGCACTTAACTAGGTTGCTCTCCCATGGCGTTTGAGATTTCTCTAAATTTTTCTTGCTCTAATAATAAGACATCTATCATTGAAGGGTCAAAATGGCTACCAGATTTTGATCTCATGATTGAGATCGCCTCATCATGACTCATTCTATCTTTATAGGATCTTATGGAAACAAGTGAATCATATACATCAGCAATTGCCATAATTCTTCCAGAAAGGGGGATGGCGTTACCCACTAAGCCTTTTGGGTATCCAGTTCCATCCCAATTCTCATGATGAGACTCTACTAACTCAATTGCCGTATCTAATAACACTTTCAATTTCGGACATGTCTTTTTTGCCTTCTTAAGAATATCAACGCCAAGTGTTACATGGTTTTTCATTATCTCATCTTCAGCCTCAGTTAATTTTCCGTTCTTATTAATAATTGATTGAGGGATTTTAGTCTTTCCAATATCATGTAACTGTGTTGTTTTGGATAAACGATTGATCAGTTGATGACTGAGTTCTCTCGGAAAGAGATTCATTCTAAGCGCTCGTGTAGCTAATAATTTCAAATATTCGCGCGTTCTAAGTCCATGTAAGTTTGTTTCTTTACCTGTTTGATTCACGAGGAAATATAAATCTAATAGAGTTGTATTGGATGAATCCGACGAGTTAAGAAACTTTATGTTGTTACCACCCTCGCTTTTGGCCAAATACATCGCCTGATCAGCCCAATCGAGAAGTTGATTGACACTTACCCTATCTTCCCCAAAAATAATTACCCCTAGGCTTGCAGAAATTTCACACTCAATAAAGCCTCCCTTTAATTTAGGGATCTTGAAGCTATGCCTGAAGCCGTTTAGTATATTTAGGGCGATTTTTTCAACTTGAGTACTTGATTCAAGAATGTTCCCCTTTAAGCTGTTTAATACAATAACGAACTCGTCCCCCCCATATCTTGAAACTGTATCAGTATCTCTAACAATAGAATTAAGTCTTTGAGCGACTGATCTCAAAAGGTTGTCACCAAAATGATGCCCAAATTCGTCATTAAGTATTTTAAATTTATCTAAATCCAAAAAAATAATTGCGCCATATGTGCCCCATCTTTGATTATATTTTAGTAGTTGATTTAACCTGTCTTCCAGCAATCTCCTATTGGGCAAACCTGTTAATTGGTCAAACATAACTATAAGGTTTATCGCGTTTAGCGCAATATTACTTGCTTGCATGCTTGTTTTGTTTTTTTGAATTATTTTCCTAAGATTATTAATTGTTTTTAGTCTTAATTCAGCCTTTTGCGTCAGTTTTTCAAACTTACTCTCAACCTCGGTGAGAACTGAATTAGTAGCGTTCATGATATCGACTGAATTAGCTTGTAATAACTTTATCGATTGAATAAATACGTCATTGTTTGATTGCGTATTTTCGTAATACTGAGGAGAGTTTGATTTTGGTTTTGAAATTAAAAGAAGTTTTTCTTTTTCTGTTTTAATATCACTGCTCAAATCGTCAATAAGATTATGTATCTCCTCTATGCTTGGAAGAATTCTCTTATCTTCTCTAGGTTTTTTGATCATTATTGAAATATACACAAAATCTATATAAATGTACGAGATTAATTTTATAGGTAGGATTTTTCCATCAACTTAGCGTATGCTATGGAAAAGACTTTTAAGGTTATCCAAATGCAGAAGAGTTTAGATAAGGTATATGAAAAACTTGCCGAAATGCAGGCTGAATTAGAGGACTTAAGAGAAACATACAAAAACATTAATAAAAGTTATATTGTTGCCCTAAGAAATCTTAATGAACTGACAATTCAATCCTCAGAAACAGCAAAAAGAGCAGCAAAATCATGTGAACAATCCAAAATTGCCACGATGAATGCAATGCTTGCCGCGAAAGAAGCATCTTCAGGCCCTGTTTTGCTCTCGGTGATTGAGTCTGCTGCAGATGCCGCAGTTGCTGCGGCTTCTGCAGCAATTGAATCGGCAGCCGCAGCCGCAGCGGCCGCAGCCGCAGCCGCAGCGGCAGTCGCACAACAAGCTGAAGAATCACTTCTCAAAGCATCAAGTGAAGCTGCAAACGCCTCTAAAATGGCAGCTGAGTCTGCCTCAGAAGCAGTCAGATTGTCGAACCTCGCAAGAGAAATTGCATCACTTGCTCAAGGTAAAAAGTAAAATTTCAATAGGTTGTATTTAAGAGAAAATAGGCCAATAAACTATTTTTAAGTATTAGCTTTCAATGAGGTTTACCAGTGCCAGCGTTAATTTTTATTCAAGCGCAAGTTTGAATAGTATGATTAACACTAGAAAACTTTTAGTTTAATGCAAAGGTTTGCGTCAAGTATGAAGTTCAAAGACTACTACGAAGTTCTTGGTGTAGCTAAAACGGCTAGTGATGACGAAATTAAAGTTGCTTACCGTAAGCTGGCACGTAAATATCATCCGGACGTGAGTAAAGAGTTAGAGGCGGAGGAACGTTTTAAAGAGGTTGGTGAGGCTTATGCGGTATTAAAAGACCAAGAAAAGCGGGCGGCTTATGATCAGGTAGGATCTCAAGCTAAGCATGGTCAAGATTTTACTCCGCCACCTAATTGGGATTCGGGCTTTGAATTTAGTGGTAGTGGATTTAATCCTAATGCAGATCAGCAAAGCGCTTTCTTTGAGGAGTTATTTGGCAGACAAGCAAGATCAAGGCGACAATCAACAACAAATGCAAAAGGTCAGGATCATCATGCAAAAGTAATGATTGACCTTTTAGATGCATATCATGGTGCTAAAAGGACCATTTCACTTCAAATGCCAAGTCTTGACGGGCAGGGCCGGGTTTTTATGCAAGAACGAAAGCTCGATATTACTATTCCTAAGGGAATTCATCCTGGACAGCATCTTAGATTGGCTGGCCAAGGATCTCCGGGCTTTGGAACTGGACCTGCTGGAGATTTATATTTAGAAATATCATTTAAACCTAACCCTCAATTCCGTATTGATGGACGGGATGTCTACATGGACTTGCCTATAAGCCCTTGGGAATCAGCACTTGGAGAAACGGTTACTGTATCAACACCAAGTGGGTCAGTCGAACTTAAAATTCCTGCGGGTTCAAATTCAGGTCGTAAATTACGTTTAAAAGGTCGCGGCATTCCTGGTAAGGAGCCTGGGGACCTATATGTTGTGATTGTGATTGTTACACCAGCAGCTGAAACAGATGCTGAGAAAGAAGCTTATCGCTCTATGGCGAAGTCCTTTAAATTCAATCCTAGAAAAGGTTAAAGGGATAGATATGACTGATAATAATATTCAAATTGAGCAAGTGTCGATCGTTGAAGATGAAGTTCAGATGACCACTGTTGAACTATGTCATGCAATCGGCTTAGAGCATGAGTATTTAATTGCTTGGGTGCATGAGGGAATACTTAGCCCAGTTGGAAATTCACCAGAAGATTGGCGATTTAGTGGTGATGCTTTAAGCCGAGCTAAGAGAGCATTAAGACTATCTCGTGATCTTGAAATCAATACTCCCGGTGTTGCAATGGTAATGGATTTGTTAGATGAGATTTCATTGCTCAGAAAACAGATTACCTAATGTTGTTTTGGACGAGTAAAACTATGGGTAAGCCATCAATGACGGCTAAACATCTTAATTTTAGGGGAATGCAATGAGTAAATCGCTATGGACCGCAGAGGAAATCCAAGAGGAATTAACAACACAAGTAAATAAGATTAGGGAAATTAAGGAGGATGGGGCTGACATAGAAATGCCATTGCCCACTTGGTATGCTGAGGATGAATTTGGAGTTAACTGGAAAATCAGTTCAATCCCAAGTGTTATTTGCCTTGAAGAAATACAAAAAATAATTGACCAATTAAGATTTGAAGTTAACTTAAAAAAATAGATTTCATTTAATTCAGCATAATTTTTTATGGTTAAGCTTACGTTATGCTTCAAATGGCTTGATTTTTAATAAGGGTTGATTATTTTGGATGCTTGTACGAAAAAGATATTTTTACTGATTGCGCCACTATTAAGGATACTGGTAAGGATTTGGAGAAAGCCTCAGATTGTGCAAAGGAGAAAATGTCCAAGTAGTTTTTAATTCAGTTTAGGAGAAGATCATGTATGAACTTTTTAATGGATCAGTTCCAATGCACCCTGATGTAATGTGGGTTTTAATGAATATCGCTTTGGTGCTAGCAATTGCGGCTTTAATGAAATATCTTTTTAAAGGCAAATGTGGTTGTTGCAATTATGGATGTTCATTCTGTAAAGCATAAAAAGAAAGCTGATGCGTAGAGAATAATTCTTGCTGTAATTAATTAATAAACATTTTCTTGATAAAGGTCATGCTTGGGCATGGCTTTTTAATTGTCGGGATTCACGACAATTCAATGTGAAGAGTCGGTTGTTTTGACGGTTTAAATTTAATTGAAAATATTTGCTGGAGTTTTTGGAGCAAAAATTAACAAGGTTCAATACAATAAATTTATTAAAAATGAACTGAAAGTAAAAAATTAGAGTAAATTGGATATGTTTAAATCAACTACTTTAATAAATCATTAAGGATTATTATCAGAATGATTTACGAATCTAAGTTTAAGCCACCGATTCCACCAAAAAAATTTATATTGAGAATTGTCCTGCATGCTTTTTTTGCGTTCATTTTGCTACTTATCTCGTTAGGTATTGGAATGATGGGATACATGTATTTTGAGAATTTGTCTTTGACTAGTGCATTTGTAAATTCTGCAATGCTACTAGGTGGAATGGGGCCTGTGAATAATCCTCTTACTGAGGCAGGTAAAATATTCGCTGGGCTCTATGCGCTATATTCTGGACTTATTTTTTTGATTGTTGCTGCGTTGATGTTAGCGCCAACGATTCATAGAATCATGCATAAGTTTAACTGGAATGAAAGCCAATAGTTTTACTAGGTAAATAATATTTTATTTGATTCTAGTAATGTTGATTAGTATTCCAATAGTATAAGTAATTTACTTTTTTATTTACATCTAGCCCTCATAGCATCATACTCAATCAATGAAAATTGAATTTTTGGGTGGGGCGGGCGAAGTAACTGGGTCTAAATATCTTATCGAATGCAAGGTAAGAGGTAGGTACATTCGGTTCTTTGTCGATTATGGAATGTTTCAGGGTGGTAGGCAGGCAATCGCTAAAAATCTAAATGAATTAGACGTTCCACCGAGTTCAATAGATTTTATTATTCTTACTCACGCGCATATAGATCACAGTGGGTTACTCCCTAGACTTATTTCTCAAGGCTTTTCTGGTCCAGTTTACTGTACCCCTGGCACGGAAGCACTCTTGAAAATTATGTTAATGGATAGTGCACATATTCAAGAGTCTAATCTTGCAAGAGCAAATAAACGTGACAAAAGAAACGCCTCTAGAAGTACCCGAGAAATTTTATACAGCACTCAAGAGGCTTCTGATTGCCTTAAAAAGATAAGAAAGGTTCCATTTAGAACAATATTCTCTCCAATCCCTGGCGTAGATTTTGAGTTTTCTATAGCGGGACATATTCTTGGAGCATCTATAATATCTATCAATATTGAAACTGAAAGTAACAATAAGAAGAAAATAGTCTTTAGTGGAGACCTAGGGATGTTTAATCAACCCTTTACCCGTGATCCAGAATATATTGATTACGCAGATATCTTATTAGTAGAGTCTACATATGGTAATCGACTTCATCGAAGTATTGAGGAAACCGAAAAAGAACTTGTATCTGTAATCAATCAAACAATAAGTAATGGTGGCAATATAGTTATTCCCTCTTTTGCAGTAGGTAGAACCCAGGAGATTCTTTTTATTCTAAGCGACCTAGTTAAGCGAGCATACATCCCAAAGGTTGACATATGGGTTGACTCTCCAATGGCAACATCAGTTTCTATGTTAACAAGCCATTACTATGCAGAACTTGATAGTAATGTTCGTGAAATTGCAGAGTGGATAGGTAAAAATAGAGATCTAGTAAATATTAGATTTACGCAAAGCGTTGAAGAGTCTATCGCAATCAATCATATTCGAGGGGGCGCTATCATTTTATCTGCAAGCGGTATGTGTGAGGCTGGAAGAATATTACATCATTTAAAAAACAATCTTCCAAATAAGAGGAACGCTGTAATTATTTCTGGTTTTCAAGCGGAGGGTACTCTTGGAAGGAGACTTGTTGATGGACAGAGAACAGTTCGTATTATGGGTGAGGAATGTAATGTTCTTGCAAGTATTCACACCATCGGAGGATTATCAGCCCATGCAGATCAAAATAATCTTATAAGATGGTTAAAAGGTTTTATAAGAGAACCTGAAAAAACATTCATCGTTCATGGGGAGGCGGAAGCAAGTTCCGCATTTATGAAAAGAGTAGAAGAAGATCTTATGTGGGGAAATCTTGAGATTCCTCAACTAAAGACCACTAGAGAAATTTTTTAATAAACATCTGTGGGCTTACTCCGCTTTTTAGGTCTTTTGAGCTGAGTTGAATTTTTCTTTTTAATTCTTGAAGGCGGGATATTTTCGACTTTTCACCTTGCTAAATTTCAATAAAACTGATTTGTACTTATAATTACTCTGATATTTGGTATTTTCATTGAGAGCGTCAAAAGAATTTACGTTTAAATAAGTTCAATTCCCCAAATACTTACAAACTTGGCAAATAGATAAAAACAAACCAATGTCAAAATAATCGACACTCCCATAGTAGGCCAAAAGTTTATCTTTTTGAGTAGCCAAGGAAAAACTAGAAACATTGGCAGTGTTAGAACAACATACCAAAAAGTGTACCAAGCATGATTGGCAATTTTTCCTGAAGATTGATTTTCTGAGTAAAGCCAAATAAGTGTTAATACTGTTACTAGTGGCAGCGCTGCTATTAAACCACCCAGCTTGTCACTGCGCTTTGCTACTTCTGATATCAATACTACCAAGCCAGCAGTGATGGCGTATTTAAATAAAATCCAAGGCATTTATAATTCCTTTATCAATTTAATTGACTTATTTTTAATTGAGTTCATCATTAAATACAAATTTAAATGCCTCTTCAATAGACTTTGCATCAAACTTTGCTACACAACATGTTCCAAGACTTGATAGATGAGTTTTCAACAATTCTTTAGCCTCATTGAAAGAGATGCTTATTTGGGTTGGAATAATCTCGAGCTTTATGTTTTTTCTGAGATTATAAACGTTGCCTGTGCTATCAATTAACCTGTCCTCAGCTTGCAATAGCATACTTTGGATACCTGCGTCAGATAAAAACTGCTGTTCATCTTTTACAAATATCAATTCGTCATCTGACTTAAGTTGAATAATGGCTGGCCAAGTAATGCTTAAATTACCTTCAATCATTTGCTGAATAATTTTCTAATAATTGCAAATATAATTCCATAAAAAGCACCAATTAAAAATGTAATCACAATCAATTGAACTGCTAAGACTAAACTAAAAGGCTGAACGATAAATGGAGAATTCAGCATATGTAGCTTAAATATAAAATCTAATAGAGGTTGGGCAAAGCCAAAATATACAAGAAGCACCCAGCAAGAATGAAACGAAGCCAAACATAGACCACCTATTAAAGCTGAAGAAAAGAGACATTTAGAGCCTGACATAAAAACCTCCTTAATGAATAGCGATAATTCAAAGCGCACTCATTATCATACTCTTTAGGTAATCAAATGTTGATTATTGGGCATTTACTTTATCCTGTATATTATTTGATGATGAGTCTTTACAGAGAGTGATACAAATTGATACTCAATGCTTTCCCTGTCTTAGTTGCCCTTGGCATTGGCCTCTTAATAGGTATTGAGCGAGAGCGCCTCAAGGGTGAGGACTCAAACAGAAGATTTGCTGGGATAAGAACATTTTCTATCTCAAGCCTCATGGGCTGCATTAGTATGATGACGGGATCGAATCTTCTATTTGGATTGGCTGTTTCTGTGATCAGTCTTTTTTGTATTGTGGGATATCTCGCCAATCGAGACCAGGACCCAGGTCTCACAACAGAAATATCATTGGTGCTCACCTGTTTTTTAGGCGGGATGACCGTCATCAGCATGCCAGTTGCCGCAGGATCTGGCGTTGCAGTCGCATTTTTATTAAGAATTAAGAAAAAAATTCATTATTTTGTAAAACATACGCTTACGAATGATGAGCTTGATCATTTACTACTGTTTGTCGCAATCATTTTAGTCCTTTATCCGTTTATTCCAGATATCTATCTGGGACCATTTAACGCACTCAATCCCAAAAAAATCCTAACCCTCATGCTAGTCATGATGACAATTAGTGCTGCCAGTTATATTCTGATTCGATTGTTTGGTGAAAAGTATGGCGTCATTGCCTCTGGATTTGCCAGTGGCTTTTTATCAAGTACAGCAACAGTATTTGCTCTGGGCAAGAAAGTTTCAGATAACTTAATATCTAATAGCAAGGCGCTCGCAGGTCTTTGTCTATCTTCAATAAGCAGTCTGATCAGTATTGTTCTAGTGATGTCAATTTTTGGGGTTGATCATCTCGATGCTCTTTTGATGCCTTTCATTATTGGATTTATCTATTTAGGAGTTTTTTCATTCTTTTTAATAAGATCCCAAGAAGAGATTAAAAAAAGAGAACCTTCTATAGAGGTATCACGAGTATTTGACTTAGTTGATGCGGCTAAATTTGCCACGATGGTGACATTGATTACTCTTTTAGGTGCTGTCTCTTACGAATATCTAGGTCAATACTCTATTCCAATTACGATGGCGATTTCAGGGCTAATTGATGTTCATGCCGCGACAGCTTCTATTTTATCTATGGTGCATAGCCATAAATTGATCGCAAGCGATGCACCATTTCATGTGCTTACGGTTCTTACAATCAATAATGCCTTTAAGAGCTTTTTAGCAGTCTCTGGAGGAACAAGAACGTATGGAATCAAAGGAGCATTTATCTTAATGGGCTTAAGCTTAGTTTTGTGGATAGTTTTTTATCTAATGAATATTTGATGTAACTTAGGGTTATTAATGGCTTTTGATCAATTTACGATGCATCGCGTTGAGAAAATCGTTGATGATTTTATTCAAGCAAGACGTCCGCATCCCAGTGAAAGAAATAAAATCGATTTAGGCTTTAGATTAGAAGGTCAAAGTATTGTTATCTTTGGAACTAGGGCTCATTGGAAAAATAAAGGACAATTTGTTGAATCGCTGATCGCCAAAGCCACTTATGTTGGCACCCAGGAGCATTGGAAAATATACTGGTTAAGACAGGACTTGAAATGACATCGTTATGAGCCCTTGCCAGAAGTGAACATAATCGAGGCATTTTTAGCTGAATTAGCCCAAGATCCTTATGGCTGTTTTTGGAGGTAATATTTTCCATATGCGTTGTTTGAGTAACGCTGACGATAGACAGCTTCACTACATACCAAAAATAACCTATTGATTTACTTTATTAATAAACGCTAATTTTATCTTCATTGCGCACCTTCCATTATTTTTTTCTAGATGATTTACATTACTATGAACCGGTGTAAGACTCTCATCGTCATACATCAATATCTTTAATCTTTTTCAAGTGGTGTCGCATGATTGATTTTGCATATTTACTCAAAACTGGCGTCGCACTGTTTGCGATTGTGAACCCG
>JACCEA011660555.1_pt1 | contig 14262 bp, 21 predicted proteins | sample 7449851 | NCBI WGS metagenome assembly JACCEA01 (sample SAMN15323453, study PRJNA562643) | freshwater metagenome | isolation source: river surface water | place: USA:Blue River Watershed | collected 2017-08-18 | reverse complement strand
CGGCCTGAAAACAGAAAAGATGTTCGTTCTGAGCAAAAGATGACTTTAATTTTTCCAGATTCCGGCCGCATACTGCCACCTTCGCACCCCGGCCTAGTGCATCTTCCGCAAGTGCCTTTCCAATGCCTGACGAGCCGCCGGTAACAATTACAACCTTATTACTGAGTGATGAAGCCATATAATAACAGCAAAAATATAGTTTCTGGATTCCCCGCCACGAAAAATTGTAGGCGGCTACATATTTATCCAGTCTTTGGGGAAATAATACTGCAGCATTTGCTCCTCTCTGCTACCCGGCAAGGGATGGTGGTCATACACCCAACGTGCACGGGGCGGCAAGCTCATTAGAATACTTTCGGTCCGCCCGTTGGTCTTTAGGCCGAACAGAGTTCCACGATCATGCACTAAGTTAAACTCAACGTAGCGCCCCCTTCGGATCTCCTGCCATTCAGTCTCGGCTGCACCGAAGGCAATGTCTTTCCTCAGCTCTACTATCGGCAGATAAGCGGTAAGAAATGCGTTCCCGTTCGCCTGCTGAAACGAGAACAAACGCTCGCTATTGTCGTCGTTTACCGGCCTGAGGTAATCATAAAACACCCCTCCTATGCCACGCATCTCGTTTCCGCGATGTTTGTTACAGAAATATTCGTCACAGTTCTTTTTATAGGCCGGATACAATTCAGTTCCGAACGGATCGATGGCGTTCTTCAAGGTAGTATGAAAATGGCGTCCGTCTTCTTCAAAAACATAATAGGGTGTCAGGTCCGCCCCCCCCCCAAACCAGCTATCTATCTTTTTTCCTTCACTATCATACAACTCAAAATAACGCCAGTTGGCATGAACAGTGGGTACAAAAGGATTCCTTGGGTGGATGACTAACGAAAGGCCACAGGCGAAAAAATGACTTTCACCCACCTTAAAAGCCTCTTGCATCGCCTTGGGTAAAGCGCCATGAACCGCTGAGGTATTCACACCCCCTTTTTCAAAAACACTTCCATTAGCGATAACACGTGTACGCCCCCCACCTCCTTCTGCCCTATCCCACCTGTCTTCACGAAAAACGGCCTTCCCGTCCATCTGCTCCAGACCCGAACAGATCTCATCCTGAAGCCCATGAATATATTTTACAAATCTATCTTTCAAACTAACAGCGCTCATATAAAGAAATATTGCACATCAACTATTGACCGTATTCCTTCACAGCTTCCACAAAAGCCTTCGCATGATCGACCGGGATATTGGGCAGTATTCCATGACCAAGATTCGCAATATATCTGTTTACCCCAAAACCATCAATCATTTCCTTCACCTCTTTCTTTATCTGCGGGATTGGTGCCAGTAGCTTCGATGGATCAAAATTCCCCTGAAGGGTAACCCGGTCCCCTGTAAGCTCTCTGGCCAACTGAGGAGTAACCGTCCAATCCAGCCCAAGGCCGGCAGCACTTGTATATGACAGATCCCTTAATGCGTACCAACTTCCTTTAGGGAATAATATCACGGGAGCATCGTCCTTCAGCGCATCAGCAATTTGCACGAGATATGGTTGTGCATAGGTCTTAAAATCAGCGGGGCTCAACATCCCGCTCCAGCTATCGAACACCTGAAGCATGTTAGCACCGGCCTTAACCTGAGCTTTAAGATACTTTATTGTCACATCCGTTATCTTCTGTAACAATTTGTGAGCCAATTCATTCTGAGTAAAACAAAATTGTTTTGCTTTGTCAAATGTCTTACTTCCTTTGCCTTCTACCATGTAACATAGCAGAGTCCAGGGAGCACCAGCAAAACCAATCAATGGCACCCTGCCATCCAGCGCCTTGCTGGTCATTTCCAATGCCTTCATCACATAGCTAAGCCTTTCTTCCACATCCTCAGTAATGAGGTTATCTACGTCAGCCGCGTTTTTTATCACATCAGGCAACAGTGGCCCGCGTCCTTCCTCCAGCAACACCTTCATACCCATTGCCTGAGGAATTACAAGTATATCCGAAAATATTATAGCTGCATCTACACCCACCTGATCAACAGGCTGCAGCGTGATCTCACATGCTAATTCCGGCGTTTCAACACGGGTAAAGAAATCATATTTCTCACGCAACTTTATATAATCGGGCAAATACCTGCCTGCCTGCCGCATCATCCAAACAGGCGGCCGTGAAACAGTTTCGCCCCTCAGCGCGCGAAGAATAAGATCATTTTTTAAAACTGACATCTACTTGATTTTAAATTATTTATGAAACTTACTACAAATTTTAAACTCAATAAATACTAAACGGTTTTCAGGAAATACCCGATCGCCATTTTCAACACTTCCCCCTTTTTCGGCACTTCGCTAACAAATACTTTATTGCCGGTGTATTTTGCTACCTCGGCCGCAGTAGTGTTACCAACTGCAAAAAGTACGGTTTCAGGACCCAGATCATTTGCCTCAAAAAAACTCTTCACGCCACTCGGGCTGAAAAATAATACCCCGTCAAAAGTCCCTTCGATCTTTTCAGATGAGGAAATTGTCTCATATACGATCGTTTCGCTCACGCGCACACCCGCCTTCCCTAACCTGTCAGGCAACGTATCCAACCGGATATCTCCGCAAAAGAAGACTACTTCTTTGTTGCCATCTGCCACAATTAGCTCTGCTAAACCTTCTGCCGAGGGAGCCGTTCCCACAATTGCCGAACCGGGAAACACCTCTGTAACAAGTTTACTCGTATTGGGACCCAAACTATATATTTTCCAGTCTGGCTTTTCATCTCCCACCAGTGCAGCCACCGACTTTACGGCATTTTTGCTTGTGAATATTACCGGGAAGCCTGCGGAAATATAACTATATATCAATTTCCGAAGCTTGTCCCCGTCCAAAAATCTGACATCAACAAATGCCGACTCCGTAACAGAAAACATGGTCGTGTCTACACCATCGGTAATGTCGTTACCCAAGATAGCCGTACTGAGGATCGATATTTTCTTCATCAGATGGCTATTTTGCAAGCAGTCTGGCAGCGCCCATTGCCAATATCTCTTCACCGGCAATTTTTCCCAACCCTCTCGCCTCAGATAATAAAACTATTTTATTGACGGCCATCTTTTCTGTTCCGTCCACATTAAGTATACTTCCCTCAAACAAGACCATACCATCAGCAACACGGGCCAAAGCACTTATTGGTGTCGTGCAGCCTCCCATCAACGTTCGGAGGAATTGACGCTCAATATGCGTACACATTTCGGTATCCTCGTCGTTCAACAAACTACAAGCCTCCATGCACTGGTCGTCGCCGGCCTTGCAAACAACCATTATTGCACCCTGTGCCGGCGCTGGCAACATCCAATCAAGTGATATGGCATTTTCAGGCCGCAAACCTATCCGTTCAAGGCCTGCCGCGGCAAAAATTGCTCCGTGCCAATTGCTTTCTGCTACCTTTCTGAGCCGGGTGTTTACATTCCCCCTAAGATTTTCCAAACTATCTGCCGGAAACCGGTGCAGCCACTGCGCTTTGCGCCTTACGCTGCTTGTTGCTATAACCCGCGGCACTCCGTCAACTTCACTAAATCCGGGACCCGGCACTAAAATATCAGTATATGATGCCCTCGGCAACACTGCAGCCTGCACTATTCCGGCAGCCATCACCGTGGGCACATCCTTCATGGAATGCACGGCAATGTCTATTTCACCATTCAACAATGCAATATCGAGCGCTCTTGTAAAAATCCCCTGGACGCCTATCTCGTAAAGCGGAGTTTTCAGGTCTGTATCTCCTTCGCTTTTGATGTAAATCAACTCCGAACTATATCCAAACCCCTTCAGCAACTCCTGCACACGGGTAGCCTGCCACGCCGCAAGTTGACTTTCACGGGTACCGATCCGGATCACTTTTTGTATCATCAGGCTATAAAATCGTTTATTGCTTGAATATATTGGCAACCAAGTGCGTTTTCTGTACGCATTTTGGTTGCAAGAGAATTGATCACTTTTTGAGCACGCTCTTCCTTATTGGCAGTCTCGGCAACCTGCCCGAAAACACCTGCTGCTATCGGTAGGCCAAGCAACTTACTTTTTACTTCTTTGAGCACCGGGACATGTTTGCGCATTGCACACCATTCGCCGAACTCAGCAACATGCTCTTCAATTATCGCCAACGCCTTGGGCACCTCGGCGCTGCGTTTCTGCAGGGTTTCGTCCTTTATCTTAGAGAGGGTGTCAACATCTACAAAAGACACATCAGGCAAACGCTGAGCAGCTACCGACACATTGCATGGCACCGAAATATCTATGATCAACTTCTTTCCGGCATCCTTCAGGTGCTCCTCAAGCACAACGGGCTCAGGGGAATTGGTAGAGACAAGAATGATGTCTGCTGTTCTCAACTCGGCTCCCAGGCGTTCTAAAGGCGCTGACATCAACCCCATTTCTGATGCAAGTTCTTGTGCCGTGCTTTCTGTGCGGTTGATCAATAGAATATTACGTGTGCCCAGATAATCGACAAGGTTCTTACAGGTCACTCTTCCAATCTTGCCGGTTCCCACCAGCACTATCTTCATCTTCCTGATATCACGAACATCCACCACATATTCTTTCAGGTACTGGATCGCTGCAAAAGAAACTGAAACTGTACCACCACTGAGCTCTGTACGGGTCTTTACTGCCTTGGAAGATTGCATTACTGAATTGAGCAATCTTTCCAGGAATGTTTTAATGTAACCATTGGATTTTGCCACCTTCACAGCAGCCTTTATCTGACCCATGATCTCGAAATCTCCCAATATCTGGGAATCGAGACCCGCGGCTACCTGATACAAGTGCCTGATAGCATCCGTGCCTTTTTTTGAATAACACAAACGTGCGAAGGTCTCCGCATCGCCGGCACATACACTGCTAACAAAAGACTTCAACTGCTCCTCACTTTCTGCTATACCGTATATTTCTGTGCGATTACAAGTAGAAAGAACGAAAAAATCACTGACTCCGTACTCAGGTGCTGTTGAGAGAAGGGTCGCATATTGATCCCGATTCACAGCGTACATCCCTCTTACAGATGCCTCGCTTTTCTTGTAGTTGATACCTACAACCCTGAACTCATGAAAATATTGACCGATCTGTGTACTCATTGATGTCTTTCGAACTACTACGCAAAGGTACTTTTACGACTTTTCGCTGCATAAAATCCGTGTCATAGACACGTCATTTCACTGACTGATTAATGTCACTTTTCAGAACATTTTAAACTTTGAGGAATATCAGTGCCTGCTCTTCCCTTTCCCGATAGCAAATAATATATTTGAGTTCTTAATTTTTACCATGAAAGAACATACAACCACCGTTATTAATTTCATTAATCAGATAGGCATTCCCTGTATGCCCACCACACTGACAAATGACACATTTCTTCCCGGCATCGACATCAGGAACGGCACCATCTGGTATGACAATGAAAAAATGAAACATCCCGGCGATCTGTTGCACGAGGCAGGCCATGTTGCCGTTTTGCTGCCTATGGACCGAAAAATAGTCTCAAGTCCCGACAACATAAACGGTGACCTGCAGGCGGGCGGAGCAGAGATGGCTGCTATTGCCTGGTCATGGGCCGCTTTGAAATACCTCAAGATTCCGCCTGAAATTGTTTTCCATGAAGAGGGTTACAAGAATGGTGGCGCAGACCTGATCCGTAATTTCTACAACGGCCAATACTTGGGGCATCACTTGCTTGCATGGATGGGCATGACCTGTATTACCGAACAAGAACGTTCTGAAAATCTATATCCTGCGATGACTCACTGGCTGCGACCAGGCGCACCCCATAACTGACGTTAAAAATCACAATAAATGGACAACACAGCCGACAGGTCAATGAAACGAACCCTACTTTCAGTTACATGCTGCTTGCTATCTGCCTGCATTACGCCGATACCCTACATTTCGTTTGGACAAACGGTTGCAACAGTTGAGATCAAAAGTGGCGTCTCGGCATCATTCCGTGGCTTGTCAGTAGTAGACGACAGCGTGGCCTGGCTTGGTGGCACAAACGGGACCGTGGGCGTTTCTGTAAACGGTGGCTTGCAATGGAAATGGAACACGGTACAGGGATGTGAAAAATGTGACTTCAGAAGCATATTCGCATTTGATGACCGCTCTGCCGTGATTGCGAACGCAGGAACGCCTGCAGTAATTTTCATTACCCGCGACGGCGGCGCGCATTGGAAAGAAACATATCGGTTGGATGACACAAATGCGTTCATCGATGGTATCACGTTTACAGAAAGCGGCGCTGGTATTGCGTACGGAGACCCGTTAAACGGTAGACTGCTTGTACTCACCAGTTCCGACAATGGCGAATCGTGGACCGCTCTACCAGCAGATCAAAGTCCTGAGCTGAATCCTGGCGAGGCTTCCTTTGCTGCAAGTGGCACCTGTGTTCACATGTTTACCAACCAACATTGGATCATCGCCACCGGTGGCAAAGTATCATCACTACTTGAAACAAAGAATAGTGGCCGATCCTGGCGACGCATCAGCACGCCTATACTTCAGGGAAAGAACTCTACCGGTATTTTCTCATTTTATGCAGCAGGCAAAAAGAACTGGATCATTACGGGCGGCGATTACACGAAGGACACCATCACAACAAACAACGCCTTCTATACCCGAAATGCCGGACGGAAATGGCATAGACCTAAAGTACCTCCACGTGGATACCGTGAATGTATCAGCCGGGCAACACCGAGCAAAAAGCAATCAATTTTGACCCTTGGTCCACGCGGCATAGACATTTCTCACAACAACGGCAAGACCTGGCTTCCATACGCTGACGACAGACAATTGCATGTCGTGAAACACGCGCGTAAAGGGACTACCACCATTGCAGCAGGAGGAAACGGCAAGATCTTTCTGATACGTTAGCTCGCTACATACCTACACCGAAAAATTTGCCATTCGTTTCATGTCTTCGGCACTCAACTTCACATTCACGGAGGCCACATTCTCCCTGAGATGCGCCACCTTCGATGTTCCCGGTATAAGAATAATATTCGGGGCATGATGATACAACCAGCTCAAAGCTACCTGTTGCATAGTGGCACCATACTTTTCAGACAGTTCTTTCAATAACTCCACGAACAAGATATTACCTGCATTAATTGGATTCCAGGGAATGAACCCTATGTTGTTCTGAGCACAATACTCCAACTCAGGCTCCCATTTTCTGAAAACAATGCTGTATTTGTTCTGTACGGTAGCCACGTCTACATACTCCTGTGCCTTCTTTATTTCATCAACACTCACTTCCGACAGACCAACGTGCCTGATGAGGCCTTGATCGCGTGCTTCTCTCAAGAATTTCAGAGATGCTTCAAAAGGAACATTGGGATCTATACGATGTAATTGATACAGGTCGATCCTTTCAACTTTCAATCGCTTTAAACTGCCTTCCAACGCACGTTTCAAGTGATCAGGATTGCTGTTGATTTGCCACTCATTCGGCCCGGTACGCATAAAACCTCCCTTTGTCGCAATGACCATACCCTTTCTGTAGGGATGCAGCGCCTCGGCTATCAGTTCTTCCGAAACATTCGGACCATAACTGTCGGCTGTATCAATAAAGTTCACCGCCAATTCAGGCAAGGCCCTCAGAACTTCTATTGCCTGCGCATGATCTTCGGGAGCGCCCCAAATTCCTTTCCCCGTTATCCGCATTGCACCAAATCCCATCCTGTTAATCAAGAGATCTCCACCCAACAAAAAACTGTGTCCCATAAGCGCTTTCATACCTTTTTGTAGTTGACAAATATACGTCCAACCCCATCAATAACTCTACCTGCAAACGACGCCCAATTAGTTGATATCAGGTAAACGAAACGTGACCTTGATCATATTTTCATTTTATACACAACTGACATATATCACCACGAAAACCACTAATATAAGTAGTATAGTCATATTTACTATCTATTAATTTTGCCTCATCATTAAGAAATGATTAGCTATAAGGGCAGCGAAAGTTTACGAATAACATCAGCAAACAACAGATTCAGCAACGCACATGAGTAGGATTGAATACAAAAACTAGCAGTATCGTGAAAGAAGACAATAGAAAACAAATGGCAAACTATTCATTTTCAGCATGTATGATCGGATTTCACTTAACAGAATTAATGATCAATCAAATTAACGGTATACAAAATCCACGATGAGCAAAAAGCAAGTATTCAAATCAAAATGAGATACTACCACGACACTCATAAACACATCGTTAAGTAATTAAACGATTTAATAGATGAATCACTAATAATATAAAGAGTAAAATCGAATTATATAGGCAATTTTTATTTAATAATTTATTTCAACCACACAATAAATAATATAGAAATGAAAACACAGAATCTGATTCTCAAAATCCTCGCAGTATTGTTACTGCTTGTCGGATCCAACCGCTCCTTAGCGCAATCGCTCACGGTCAGCGCAAGCACATCAATGTGTCTGGGCGATGAACGGACGCTGACCGCATCCGGCGGCACCGGCTATTCCTGGGCGCCGGCAACCGGACTTTCCTGCACTACGTGCGCAACAACTACAGCTTCACCCACGGTTACAACAACGTACACAGTGTCGGCCACCGTTGTGGGCGTTCCGACTTCTGCCACAGTTACCATCACAGTAAATGCCGTACCCTCCGGAATAATGGGCGAATCTGCCATCTGTGCCGGTACAACAACTATGCTGTCCAATGCATTTACCGACGGGACATGGGCATCGAGTGACACTTCTGTCGCAACAATTAACGAATGGGGCGAGATGACGGGAATTGCAGCTGGTACAACAACAATTACCTATCAGTTACCCAATACTTGCCTTTCCACGGCCGAAATTACAGTCGGGTCTCCTGCCGCTATCGATGGGATTGCAGCAATTTACCCGGGAACTACAGCAACGCTTACGTGTGTGCCAGAAGGCGGAACGTGGAGTGCGTCAAATAGCAATGTGACAATTGACCCGTCTGGTGAACTTACCGGGGTAGCAGGCGGCACATCCACAGTATCTTATGTTTCTCCTACCGGCTGCCTGTCCACTGCAGTCATGACCGTAAACGGCTCACCTGCAGACATTACCGGAATTGCTACAATTTGCGCTGGAGCAACTACTACTTTTTCAAGTGTCTCTGTAGGGGGCACATGGACCAGCAGTAACACATCTATAGCTTCAGTTGATATCTCGTCAGGAGACATTTCAGGCATATCTGGCGGTTCAGCCACTATCACGTACTCAATTGGTGCTGCCTACACCACTAAACAGGTATTTATCAACGCAACACCCGACGACATAACCGGCACTTCCACATTTTGCGCAGGCAGCAATACAGTTTTATACAGCACTATTGGCGGCAGCGGAACATGGAGCAGCAGCAACACATCGGTTGCCACAGTTAACACTACCTCAGGAATGGTCACCGGTGTTTCGGCAGGCACAGCTACCATTACATGCCTCATCGCATCATCCGGTTGCTATAAGACTAAAAACATCACCGTTAACACCACACCCGACGCAATAGATGGCGAAACAAGCATCTGCGCAGGAGAAGTAAGCAATTTCACCAACAGCGTTTCCGGAGGCACATGGTCATCAAGCAATTCAACCGTAGCTACTGTTGGCTCTACGGGAACAGTAAACACACTGACAGCAGGCGGCACAACGATCAGCTACACACTGGCAACAGGCTGTTACAAAACACTATACATCACAGTAAAAGCCCTTCCTGCTCCCATCTCGGGTAGCTCTGTAGTGTGTGAGGGCGCAAACTACACACTCACAAACTCTACGACCGGCGGCACATGGAGCAGCAGCGATATTGGTATCTTCACGATCGACGAGACTTCGGGTTCTGTTACAGGACAAACTGCAGGCACAGCTACTGCCTTCTACACCGGCAGCAACGGGTGCTACCGCACCAAAACCATTACAGTGAACACACAACCAACAGCTCCGTCCGGAAGCGATGTGATCTGTCTGGGCAGTACGGCAACATGGACTAACGCAACAGCAGGCGGAACATGGGCCAGCAGCAATACGTCAATTGCCACTATCAACTCCTCTACCGGCCTAATATCTGCCGTAGCAATCGGCACAACAAATATTACCTACAGTTTGTCGGGCATAGGTTGCAGGGCTACACGCCAGTTAACTATTGACAACACACCGGCAAGCATTACAGGGGCGACTACATTCTGCGTCGGTTCCACAACAACATTGTCGCATCCGATCAGCGGTGGTACATGGTCATCAGCCAATACAGCAGTAGCAACTGTAAATTCATCGACAGGAGTAGTATCGGGAGTTATTGCAGGAAATACCACCATCACTTACCGCGTTAGTGAGGGCTGCTTCGTTACGGCATCTGTTACGGTTAAGGCACTCCCCGCAACAATAAGCGGCACCTCAACCCTTTGTGTCGGATCTTCAACTGCCCTTTCCAGCAGTCCTGCGGGCGGAACTTGGTATAGCTCATCGACTAATGCAACTATTAATGCAAGCACAGGTAATATTCTGGGTGCGACTGCAGGAACGGCAAACATTACTTACCTCAGCGCAGGATGCGCAAGAACAACCATTGTTACGGTAAATGCCGCGCTTCCGGCAATAACTGGCAACACGAATGTTTGTCCTGCGGCAACCACAACGCTCTCAAACACTTCAGCAGGCGGCAGCTGGTCAAGTTCAAATACGTCGAAAGCAACAATCAACAGCACAACAGGGGTATTGACAGGCGTTGCGAATGGCACAACGATCATAACTTATGCTACTTCCTCAACCTGCTATACATCTAAGCAGGTTACTGTGAGCAGCACTATCGCCTCAATAACAGGCGCCACAAATGTTTGTGTGGGTAGCACTATAACACTCACTCACAGCATTGGTGGCGGCAACTGGTCGAGCTCAGCAGCGTCTAAGGCTACAGTAGGAGCAACAGGTATCGTTACAGGTATATCTGCCGGATCAGCTACCATCACCTATGCCACCGGCGGAAGTTGTTTCGCAGTGAAGACCATTGCTGTAAACGCGCTCCCTGCAACTGTTTCAGGAAACCTCACAGTGTGTGTGGGTTCTAATACAGTACTCACGGCAACAGTGGGCGGCAGCGGCACATGGTGTAGTAGCAACTCGGCTGTAGCAACGGCAAATTCAACATCCGGAATGGTCACAGGGATTGCGGCAGGAACGGCAACCGTATCTTACAAAATACCAACAACAGGATGTTTCACAAGCGCCATCGTGACAGTTAACCAGGCACCGGCAACTATCGCAGGTTCATCATCGGTGTGTACCGGAACATCGTCTACACTTGCCAATACAATTGCCGGCGGTACATGGGTTAGCAGCGCTCCCACAGTTGCCACTATTAATGTAACAAATGGCAACTTGTCTGCTTTAACCGCTGGCGGAACAACAATCACCTACAAATTGACAAACGGCTGCGCAAAAACACTCGCTGTTTCTGTAAAAGCCTCTCCGGCGGCTATCACAGGCACCGCAACAGTGAATACCGGATCTACGGTCACTTTGGCAAATGTAACAGCAGGAGGCACATGGAGCAGCAGTAGTACAGGCACAGCCACTATCGGCTCTACAACAGGTGTTGTAACCGGCATATCAGCAGGCAATGCCACTATCACATACCGTATCACAACTACCGGTTGTTTTGCTACCCGAACTGTTACTGTGAACTCAATTGCAGGGCGTTCGGCTGAAAACCAATCAATTATGCCAACTGAATTAAGCGTTAGCTTCTACCCCAACCCTACTACCGGCAACTTAACAGTGTCTGCCGGAACAAAAGGATCGTTATATCTGCTATCACAGGACGGACGCGTAGTGGGCGAATACAATATCGACCAGTCATCTGTACAAATTTCCCTCCCGGGCACTCTTGCCGCAGGAGTCTATTACTGTCGCTTTGTCGGAGAAGACGGATCTTCAGCAGCAGCACAGCTTGTCTACAATCCATAGCAGAACCATCTGCAGAAAGCAAATGGGGGTGGTTTGTCAACCACCCCCATTTTTATTATAAACATTTTATCGTTTGTAACTTTCGGGCGCCTTGTTCACTTTTGGCAATGGCTTTCTGGGCAGTTTTTCGTCCCTCATCGCGGTATGATAGACAAACGAAGCGACGATCACCGCCGATTGCATCAGATCATTCGCGCTTGCCCTGTCGTAAGAGTCCATGTTGGTATGGTGCGTACGTGTCCCATACTCCAAAGGATCTTGTATGAACTGAAAACCCGGTATCCCAACCTCATCGAATGAAATATGATCCGTTGACCCGGTGTTTCTGATTGTGAGCGTACCTGCTCCCAGGTCCTTGAAAGGGGCAAACCAACTTTCAAATATGGGGCGTACCTCGTCGTTTTCCTGCATGTAGATACCTCGTATCTTTCCCCCGCCATTATCAAGATTATAATAGGCTGACACCTTTTCCTGTGCCGGTTTCAGCTTCATGGTCAGTCGGTCGCCAAAGTGATTCTTCACATATCCGCGTGACCCGAGCAACCCTTGCTCCTCTCCGCTCCAAAGCGCAATTCTGATGGTGCGTCTTGGTTTCACACCTATAGCCTTTAGTATCCGCACGGCCTCCATCATCACAACAGTTCCGGTTCCGTTATCTGTTGCGCCGGTCGATGCATGCCAACTATCCATGTGTGCACCCAGCATCACTACCTCTGACGCCAGTTCAGGATCGGCACCTGGTATTTCGCCGATTACGTTATACTCCGTAGTATCCTCAGTGAGGAACGTAGTTCGGGTATCCAGTTCCAGACTTACCTTTTTGCCTGCATCCAACAACCTGCCTACCACGCCAAGATGCTCGCTGCCCATTTCCAGCTCTGGCAGCACTGTCGGCGCATCCCATTTCCTCGATGAGCCGTTAGAAGTGAATACCGTTCCCATAGTTCCCCGGCCGCCGCTGAGCACCGCTATCGCTCCCTCGGCCAATAAAAACGAATCGATTTTGGGGCGCAGGTTCACTCTCGGGGCAGCCGGCAACGGTTTCTTCTGGCTCAGATTGGTCACTGCATCCTCCGCATGCGGATCAAAATCCATTTTACGCAGATCCTCATCGGTCAGCCGACGGGCATCCGGGCTGAAATTCGGCTTTGTCTCGTTATTGAGAGTTGACAGCACTACAACTTTACCCCTCAGCTTCCCGCTGTAGGCGGCCATGTCTTCCGCCTTTTCAATTCTTACAAGAATTGCATCTCCACTGATCAATCCTCCCGTACCGGGTGTCCATGCCCTCGGCACCCCTATCAGCGGTTGATAGTAGGGAGTCTTCATTGCCACATAACTCTTGTTCATCTCCCACCCTTTACCAAAGCCGCCCCAACGCTCGATATGAACATTTTTCAATCCCCAACTTTTCAGCTTGGCTGCTGCCCACTCCTCTGCCTGCTTCATGCCTTCAGAACCGGTCAGCCTCGGCCCATTCACGTCTGTCAACTCAAACAATGACTGCATTATCTTTGGGTTGCCAAATCCTTCCTTTTTTATCTGTGCAATGCGGTGCATGTCCACATGCTCGGCATTATCACCCTTGAACGCCATGGCAGACATTGCGACACAAACGACACCGATTCTGGTAATTATTTTCATATTTCAATAATGTTGTAAACGGCAAAATAGGCAAAACGGGGTAATAAATAAATAATCCTAACCAGGCCTTTGACGACCAACAACTCTCAGCACAATGTCATTCTATGAAATTATGGCACTGATACTATTGTGATTGAAGAAATTTTATATCTTCGCTAATACAAAAGTAAACTTATGACAAAATTTTTTGTTCCGTTATTTGTTGTAGCTGCAATGTGTTGCGGTAGCGCATTTGCTCAAAAACCTGCACCGGCAGTTAAAAAAGTGGCCCCTCCGGTCAACAAAATGCCTGTTCCGGTGGCACGTCCTGTTGTTCCTGTAGCAAAACCAGCAGCACCAACCGTGGCAAAACCTACACCTCCTCCTGCACCTAAACCTGCAGAAGCACCGAAACCGGCTGAGGCACCAAAGCCTGCTCCTGTAGTTGCCAAACCAGCTCCTGCACCAAAGGCTGTAGAATCACCAAAACCGGCTCCGGCTCCTAAACCGGCAGTTGCGGCCAAGCCTGCACCGGCACCAAAATCTGCCTCAATTCCTAAAGCACCTGTAAAAAAAGCAGCAACTGCAGGAAAAGCAGCAAAGAAAAAAGCAGCAACAACTCCTGTTGCTTCACCGGTAGCGTCACCTGT
>JACCEA010581840.1_pt1 | contig 14265 bp, 12 predicted proteins | sample 7449851 | NCBI WGS metagenome assembly JACCEA01 (sample SAMN15323453, study PRJNA562643) | freshwater metagenome | isolation source: river surface water | place: USA:Blue River Watershed | collected 2017-08-18 | reverse complement strand
CCACTGGCCATGACTGACACGAATCAGTTCACTCATATGGGCCTTTGTACCGATTGAACAGGCTAAGTCATCAATGAAAGATCTTACATAAAATCCACCTTCACAGTCAATTTCAAATTTCGCCCAGTCAGGAGATGCGTCAATCACAGAGATTCGATTGACCGTCACTGTTCGTGGTGGTCGATCAATAACAATACCCTTCCTAGCATAATTGTAAAGGCGCACCCCTTTAACTTTGAGAGACGAGTACATAGGAGGGACCTGTTTAATATTACCAATATATGGCAACAAAGCCCTTTCCAAGAGATCCGTTGTAATGAAGCTATGGTCTGCTTGTGCTGTAATAGATCCAGTTATATCAAGGGTATCTGTTGACGTACCAAATCTGGCTGTGGCTACATAAACTTTTCTTCCACTCAATAGTCGATCCATTTGCTTGGTCCCTTCACCCAAACCCAGTACCAAAACACCTTCCGCGATTGGGTCCAGTGTTCCTCCATGGCCTACCTTAATATCGCAGAGGTTATTGCGTTGCAGAAGGCCTTTGATTTTTCTGACGACGTCATTTGAAGTCCATCCTTTCGGTTTATACACAGGTAACAAAGCTCCAAAAGCTTGGACAGAGAAGCTCATCGACGCTCCAAAAATAGCAATTATAATGATATCAAACAGAAACCACATCATGTGGTAAAAATGAGTGTCGGCAGCAGAGTGGGTGGCTATTTTGCCTTCTTTTAGGCTGTACCCTATGGCATCACACAAATATAAACAATAAACAATTTAATTGACAATAATTAAGGAAAGATCAGATTGGTGATTTCAAGCAACAAACATAGCATTGATTAATCTACTAACTTATAAGTCTGCTAATTGTGCCGTTGTGATGTACAAAAAATAAATTGTCTTTCTTTGAGTTTGAAATGCCCCTCATCCCGTCATGTAACCCATTCCTATACCAAATAGACCATTACCAAAGCAACCAAATGTGAAAAAGAATCCTGTGCCACCAAACTCCAGAGATAATGAAAGAAATCGAAACACTGATTGAACTTTTGTGTGCGTGTCACGGATTTTTTGTAGAGAAATTAATGACAACATAGTAAGGTCTTAGAAAACCAATAAACCGGGAAAGAATAGAGACAGATGGTGGACAAGGTACAACAATTGGAAGAAGTTATCTCATTATTTGAATAGTCAAAATCATCATGCTAAAGCTTCAGATAGATGCATTGGTTGCATCGCGATTGAACAAGTCAGATGGTGGAGTCGGAGTAAAATATACGTGATACAAGCTATAATATTGAGGTGATCGATCACCAATGAAGTTCGCGAGGTATTTGCAGTGATGCAGACAGTGAACATTTAACCTCCTCTGCTGTCGGTGACAGTTGTGCGCGCGTAGCTGTTATTTGTCCGAACGCGGAGAAACAATTCGTTTTGCGGACGGATGGGCTATATTAATAAAGTAACATCCCCTCCATTACCAAGCTCATGATCTCCAAATACGCATCGATGGTTATGGTTTTCGCTGCACATGGACTACAAATAGAATTCTATTTGGACGGGGCCACTTCTTGGAGGGCATCAATATTTATAACGACATCAGCAGGGATATATAAATTGGAGATTGAACAATAGAAGCATCGCGCTCATGCATCACAAACATTTCTTGAGCTACAACGCAGCAAAATATTCAGTAACATTAGATACCGTGACTGTTAAAAAATTAAAGATCAAGACGTTGTGGTTGCGAGTATCGAACAATGCGGAGGACAAGGCTAATTTTATATCATAGTGGAAGTTTTTATTGCAAAGATCCCTTTCGAGATCGTGGTACTATTGAAATGCACTAAGTCTCAATCACTCTGAGTCGAAGGTCTTGTTTTTGTGTACGAATTGCAGTGTATGATAACTGTAACAATGTGGTCAGTTATTATTATGTTATTTTCGAAGTTTAAATATTATGTATGATGATAGTTCAGATGTTAATTGGTTAAAGCAGATATCTAGAAGATCAATTCTTCGATATCTGGAGAATATTGGATGTAGTCGTGAGAACTTTTATTGAGAAATGATTAAAAAAATTATTGAACCATGAAAACATGATTATTTCTTTACAGGTGCAACAAGGAAGTTCAGACCTAGCTTCTCCTTATCAACAGATAGAATGCAAAATAACCTTCGGAAGCTTGGAACAGAGCAGCTTGTTCCTACTTACTTGAAAAGTACAAAATGTGCCACAGCCTTCTTCATTTCCGCCTCAAGCAATTTGATGTTATTCGCGTACAATATAAAGTTGGGATTGGTCAAGATGCACGTTCTTCTGCGGCATATGACAAGTCCATCTTTGATTTTTTCTGTCATCTTTAACGTCGAAGCCAATCTCATCAAAATGATTTCTCCGTTCTTCAAGGACAATCTTTTCAAAAGTACCATATGCTTGTTCCTATTTGTCCAATCTGCGATTGTGATTTTAGCGAATTCATATACATTATCACAGATTAGATTCGCACAATACGGATAAAGACCGCACTTCTGAAAACTGCTTTGCACGCACCTTCTCATGTGGACGGTTTGACTCACAGCAAGTCTACATCTCAATAGTCCCACGCTACAGAAGTCTTGTGACTATGGAACATGGACTTCACAATAGCTCCGTTACTATCTTTAATCACGTACTTGGCAATGTGGTCATTTAGCAAATTAAAAATATATTTATATTCGTCATTCAATACCTGGGGCTTCTTCATACCAATCAGCTTCATCCTCTGGTATACAGTCATTGGAGCACGCACACCGGATCTCAAGAAGAACCATCACCAGCTATAAACAAGATAAACTTGATAAAACATGCCACACCTTGCATAGGTTTGACAACAGGATGTGCCTTCATCGGATTACCTAATTTTGGTTGCCCGATGAAATTTACCTTGACCTTATCTCCATGTCCGTTACCCACTTCAAACTGAATTGCATCAATGTTGATAAACAATCCAGGATAAGTGGTTTCAGCGTAAACAGCACCGCAAACTGCGAAGCTAACTGCGTTTCTCTTGACAGACATGGCGGCGAATCGAAAATCCGTCATCACCTCGGCTTCACCCGTCTTTACTTTCAGCAAATTCTCCAAATTTCGAATTTTCTTCTTGTCAATAGCTTTTATCATCTTGCCGCTTCATTGAACTTTTGGGCAATATGCACGTAACAAGGCTGTGTTATAATCTTTGATACTTTGGATTGATCGTTTCTTCTCCATAACAGACAATGCCATGAAGCTCCTGTGTCGCAATGACATAACCTTCTAGTCTCTTTTTGCTTTGGCGGCACCAAATGGAGCACAAGGTAATTTTTCACCTTTCTTCAGTTGGGTTCTTTCCTTCATATTCCTATCTGCAACTTTCCATAAAGGAGGCTTTATGCTGAAGAGATATCGAAGCTGGCACAACGGCTACTCTGCTGCTATTTTGTGGAGACCGATCGATAGTCCATCTCACTGCTAACATGTCACTTGTTTTTTGCCCTGGAGAAGGTCGATCACCAAAGGGCTGGGTTGAAATAAACTTGCTATTGTACACCGGCTACAAGCAGATGCAAGGGTATTGCTCTTGTACTATTTTGGGGTTTTGGGTTTGGGGAATTCTACAATACGATTTTCGGATTCCAGATTGATTGTCATATATGCTCGCCATGATGGCTGCGTCAAAATCCTTATTTTTGTACATTGTTGAAATACATCTAGCTATATTCAATATAAATTGACACTCATATACTGTGAATTATGGACATGTCTGGAAGGTATGCTTTCACAAAAGTACATTGACATTCTCTTCCAGAATCCTGGAAGAAGATTTACTTAAGATGTTGTGGTTGACCTGTTACTCTTAATAGATCTGCAAAAAAAGCAGGAGGGAGTGATTCTCGATTTTTCAACGCAAGTAAGAAGGGCGAAAATCATGAGCTGCGAGAAGAATTGCGCAGTCCTCAAAGAGATAGAAAACGCGATGCGGTGAAGAAGGTGATATTATTCATTTGATTAAACGATATCACGTTACCTCTACTTTTCAGGTTATTGCAAACATGACAATTGGAAAGGATGTTTCTAGTTTATTTACGGACGTGATCAATTGCATCCAAACAGGTGTGTGTGATATTGACATTGTTATTATCTAAATAATGCTATGTGAGCAGACAATTTGGAGCTCAAAAAGTTGGTTTACTTGTATTTGATCAATTACGCCAAGACTCAACCAGATTTAGCTCTTTTAGCTGTTAATACTTTCGTAAAGGATGCAGCTGACCCGGTAAGATTATGAAAAGCTCTTCAAAATGATAATTATTGCATTTCTTGGACTAGAATCCTCTAATTCGTGCCTTAGCCATCCGAACTATGGGATGCATCCGAGTTGAGAAAATCACCGAATATCTTTGCGAACCTCTAAGTAGATGCTTGAAAGATGATGATCCATATGTGAGGAAAACTTCTGCAGTTTGTGTCGCAAAACTTTTCGACATTTCACCTGAGTTAGTAGAAGAAAGAGGTTTCATCGACACTCTGAGAGACCTGATCTCTGACGCAAATCCCACTGTTGTTGCCAACGCCGTTTCGGCCCTCTGTGAAATCGCTGAAAATTCGGGAAAAGATGTTATGATGGTGACAGCCAATGTTTTGCAAAAGTTGTTGGCAGCTTTGAATGAGTGCACAGAGTGGGGTCAAGTGTTCATCTTGGATTCCTTGTCATTGTACTCTCCACAGGACTCCAAGGAAGCTGAAGGGATCATCGAAAGGGTAACTCCTCGATTACAGCATGCAAACTCTGCTGTTGTTATGTCTGCTGTAAAAGTTGTTTTGAGATATTTAGATGAAGTTACTAATCAAGACACTATTCGAGCTGTTTGCAAAAAGTTGGCTCCTCCCTTAGTTACCTTGCTGAACTCAGAGCCAGAAATTCAGTATGTTGCTTTGAGGAACATTAATTTGATTGTTCTCAAACGACCGAAAATTTTAGAACATGAAATAAAGGTTTTCTTTTGCAAGTATAACGATCCCATCTACGTCAAAATGGAAAAACTAGAAATTATTATTCGGTTAGTTTCCGAAAAGAATGTCGAACAGGTTCTGCTGGAGCTGAAAGAGTATGCTACAGAAGTGGATGTTGAATTTGTAAGAAGATCAGTTCGGGCCATCGGTCGTTGTGCAATTAAATTAGAAAGAGCGACTGAACGTTGCATCAATGTTTTATTGGACTTGATCAAGACAAAAGTGAGCTATGTTGTACAGGAAGCTGTGGTTGTTATCAAGGATATTTTCCGAAAATATCCAAACCGCTATGAAGGTATTATTTCAACTTTGTGTGAGAATTTAGAAGATTTGGATGAACCGGAAGCGAAGGCATCGATGGTGTGGATCATAGGTGAATATGCGGAACGTATTGACAACGCCGATGAACTCCTTGAGAGCTTTCTTGAAACATTTCAGGATGAGACATCCTCTGTGCAACTTCAACTTCTTACGGCTGCGGTAAAACTTTTCTTGAAGCAACCGGAGAACACTCAAGATATGGTTCAAAAGGTTCTTAATCTTGCAACCGAGCACAGTGACAATCCCGATCTTCGGGATAGAGGTTACATTTATTGGAGATTATTGTCAAGTGATCCAGAAGCTGCGAGAGCAGTGGTGCTTACTCAGAAACCCGAAATCGGCGATGACACATTTGTGATTGAGCCGGAGTTGCTCAATGAATTGATTTCGCAAATATCAACACTATCATCAATTTATCACAAACCTGTTGATGCATTTGTTATGAAGAGTATTCAGATGAATGCTTCCGATGAAGATGAAGTGGATGATGATGAGGATCATATTGTTGATGATACTAGGGCAGGTAATTTGCAGCCTACTGTAGGATCTTCATCCCCACAGCCAGCAGCGAATATTATTGATTTGCTTTATGATGGCAATCTACCGCCGTCTGTTGTAGCCTCATCCATTTCAAAAACGCAGATCGTGTCATCCGATGTTGGAAAAGGTATATTTATTTCAGCTGGTATCTTTAAAAGAGATGGAACTATCTACATTGAAATGGATGTGGGCAACACAACTGCTACTCCTGTGCAACAATTAGCAGTACAATTCAATAAAAACCCCTTTGGCTTGGTCCCTTCAAATCCACAAATATCTTTACCAACGAGTATAGCCAATAATAGGTAAGGTGCTTTTTACGTTTATGTTTTTGTTGTTTTTATGTTCCACAAAATAACAGCACAACCACGGTTACGATGCAATTGATGATCAATTCCCAACATGTTAATTCTCAAGACGGTCCTCTTCAATTGCAGGCTGCAATGAAAAATATGAGTACCAACGCTGTTTTCTACTTTGTAATCCCTTTGGATGTATGCATTCTACTTCAAGATTCGCCGGTTGATATTCCTACTTTTGCTTCTCAATGGAAGAGTCTTGACGAAAGCTATGATGTCCACAAAGTCGTAAAAGGTGAAATGTCCTTGCCTCAATGATGTTTATTTCAGATTTCTGATGTATTCGTACTGGTACCTAGATTTGCCGACACTGGATTTCGAAATTATTAAGACCAATTTGAGTAAGAATTGTATATCATTTGTGGTCACTCGTGATTTGGGTCAAGATCAGCGTGCGATGTATTTTTCTATTAAAGTTATTGGAGGGGCAGCATTTCTTGTTGAGCTAAAGTTCAAAGCGGGAATGAATGTATGCAAGATTACCGTCAAGTCCTCAACGAAAACTTTATCAGAATCCATCAGAAATTTTGTTGAAAAAGTTATCATGTAGTGAGGGTATATTTAAGGTCTAACTAGTCCATGAAATTTCTAATCAATTTTTACATTCCTATAAATTTTGTGGACAAAGACACTTGCACCCCAAGAACCGATTGCCCCGCATATCAGAGCTATTCCGATGCAGAACATTGTCCTATCAAATTGAAAATATCCATGAGGAGAATTTTTCTGTAAACTATACGATCAGACTTACATGTAACCAAAATAGTAAGCGACTTGCAACAAACCAGTCATTTGAGTCTTGTAATAAAAGTAGAATATTGAGTAGAGAAACACATAAATTGAACTCGAGGCAGCGGAGAAAAATGATATCCATTGCCAGTTATAATTTTCTGCATTGAGAGTAATATATATTGCTACAATTGTTGTACTCACTGTAACCAACGTCAATATCACGTAGACGAGCATTACAAATCCGTACACATAGTAGAATTTGTAAGACCAAAATGCAGTGAACATGAAATACATTTCAATAAATATCGAGCCAAAAGGTAGAATCCCAGCAACCGCAACAACGAAGTATGGTTGGCAATACCACATCGCTACCGGTATGGGTCTTGGAATACTGTTCACTCTACATGGAGGTTCATACTTGGTAGTTAAGTGGCGTCCTAAAATAGTACCAACGACTGCCAACGGATGAGCAACAAACCCCCAAATAGCGAGCATCCTTATTGCCACACCAAACGGGATAGCATTTAGCGATGCATAATACAGAGAAATCCAATTTAAAATTACGTTCATCGTTCCTACAACGGATGGAAACAACGCAATTGTGATGAGCATAACTTTTTGCCATTGAGAAGACGCTTCTGATCTTGACGTGGGAAAGAATTGTCTATAGTACGAACCTGAGACATATCCGGCTGCGATAGAAGACAAAGCATAACAAACAATAATTGTAGATACCATCTCACCACGATCCTCGTACATATTTCCATGCAAATACGGTCCTGATAAAAATTAATAAAAGAAGATTCAACGTGATCCGCGGTACAAAAACCTTACCAGCTATGGCGTATAAAATAACCCCAAACACCAAAATTGCCAATTGCCAGCCAGTTCCAATTAAGGCACTGAATAATATCAACTGATCAGGCGCTCGAAAAACGTCGCCGTGAACTTGCTTCCACCCAGAATCTTCTCCAATTACTTGAATGCCCTCAACATCGATATCTTCATCTTTGGCATAACGTGCAAAATCATTCCGTAGAGTGCGAATAAGAATCAATGCAACAAGTCCACATAAGAATATAACCATCATGAAACTATTAAATACACTGAACCAATGAATTTTGTGCTCAAAGAAATCATACTCGAGATAGCGATTGAATCGTGATTCAAATTGTTTGGAAGATGGTATCCACTGAACGGAATAGGTAAATTGCAGCTTAGATCCAGGATCTATAGGAACAGGATTTTCTGAAGTTAGGTTTACTTCAATAATTTTTCCTCCATTGAATGCGATGCTAAGACTGCGATGAGTGAAAATGTGCTAAACAAAAGTATCAACAAGTTAAAGACAAACCAGCTATTGTTACAACAAGTTCTACCTTTTCCATTTTCCCGTGAACTTCATCACGTAAAGTCTCTCCGACCATTCCCCACATAGGCAAATCATCCAATACCAGCTCATACCAATACTAAAATCAGAAATATTTAGTCTGTCATAAATACAAAATCAGCAAACGATACCTGGCGGTCGATAGCGGACTCAAAAGAGCTTGCACTATTCTCATCGAGGACCATGTCGCAAACATCTTCACGAAGAACATTTTCTGGTACAGCAGCTTAAAATGGCAAGAAAATACACAATTTTATGTAACTTACGGCCAAAATGCATTTTAAAGCCACTATTGCGCAGTTCGTAACCCTCCAATATTTCGCCAATTCCTGATGGCCTCTTTTCGGTAAGGATACCATGGTCAGGTTTGCAGAAGGGTAAAGAATAGTATGGGTAAACCTCCTATGGAAACAGTTGGATCTAGTAACAAACTTGCGTCCCCTAGATGAAAACAAACCTGAGGATTATGATATGGACCGATTGTATTTACCCACAAAGCCACTGGATCGTTCGATGAATACTAAATGAAAAAGTGCATCGTATTGTTAAATGAATTAAAAATTTGGAATCAATGACTGCTTACTTCGTGATTATTATCATCAGCCTTCGCATGAATGAATAATAGTAAAACCAAAAAAGGGATACATAAATAGCAAAATAATATTTTCATTTCTTATTACAATACACCAGATCAAGGGGATTAAAAAGCGGAACGGTATTCAATTGACAACTTAGAGTAGATTTGGGTGCGTTTTCCAACAAAATATTAGATTATTGATGCGACCAAGAAAGTGCCAAAAATGCTGGCAAGCTTGTCTATCCCATATACAATCTACAATTTGAATTAATTTTTAATCGTATGCTTTTAAAACGTACCTTCGGTATTGCTGAGATTTGTAATTAATAAGTATACCATTATATAATCTCGTGCTGTGGCGCCCCACACACAAGCCAGGCACCGACTCGACTGCATTTATTCGTGCTGTCTCCACTCAATTTTCTTTAGGAAAAGCCCATCGCCCCAGACAAACCTCCTATTGTACAATACAAGAAGAGACTAATAGGGGCATGATTGCATAGGCTTAACTAAGGGTCAAAGAAATCCAATCAAACACCGCCAACCTAATGACTCCGCCATTAATATAATTATAATAGCTACAAAAGGAATAAAAATTCATTAACATCACGTCACATCATTCCACTATCATCAAGTATTGCTTTGGCTATTTTGCTTTTCCTTTGAAATTATTCAGACAATGGTTGTTTATAGAATGTACTTATGCACGTCACCATGTATTGACTAACTGAATTTGCACAGAAAATTTCAATCAAAAACTTAAAAGGCGAGGTTTTTCAAATCGAAGCTGAATGCAGTGAACAGGTAAGAGTAGTTCGACAATTTCTTAACATTCTGACTTTGGCCGTAGGTTGCAGCTCTAAAATTGAAGATCCAAAATGCCAGACCAGATATGAACTCTGATAGACAAAAACTTATCCATTCTGGCAAGGTTTTGAAAGACGAACAGCTGGTTTCTGACCTTGGTTTGTCCGAGTCTGATTTTATTGTATGCATGGTTACTAAGGAGCCTGTAAAGGTAGGGTTCTTTGAATAGGAACAAGAATATTGATGAAGTTCCATCCTGTAGAAACCTGTTGTGCAACCAGCACCTCAACAAGTACCACCAGTAACAGCAACAGTAACCGGCTCCACTGGTAATAACCCATCTACTGCAACGGAAACTAATGATAGCCAGCCTCCATCTGATTCTGTTCAAGTTGGGTTTACTCAGGCACAATCGCTTCCTCCTTCGCAATTTATTTCAAATGATGCACTAAATGCCCTTGTTGGAATGGGATTTCCAGAATCCGAGAGTCGGGCTGCCCTAAATGCAGCCATGGGTAACCCAGATTTAGCTTATGAGTTTTTGTTAACTGGAATTCCTGAACATGCGAGAGGCCTCAGAACTGGGTCCGCAACTCCATCAAGACCCACAGGTATTGACCAATTGAGGCTTCATCCCCAGTTCAATATGCTGAAGCAACTGATTCAACAAAATCCCGCTGCTCTATCTCAAGTACTTAACTTGATTGGTCAGCAAGATCCGGCTTTACTGCAAGCCATTCACGAAAATAATGATGCATTTATCGCTATGATGAATGAGCCAATCGAGGGTTCAGCACCTATCGTTTCTCAACCTGCACCTGTTTCACAAGCAGCATACCCTGTCAGTGACCCTACTCAGATTTTTCAATTACTTGCAGCAATGCCCGCCGAGCAGAGGGCTCAATTTGCTCAAAGCATGGGACTGAGTGCTGGTCAGCTAGATGGAGTAATGCAAATGATGGCCCAACTGCCACCGAACGAATTACATGCAATGCTGGGACGTGGAACCGTCGGTAGGCAGCATTCCGACCCTCCTGGTGTTATAAGATTGACAGAAGATGAAATTGCGGCGGTGAATCGTCTGGTTGCGATGGGTTTTACACAACAACAAGCTGCACAAGCCTATCTAGCGTGTGACAAGAACGAAATGCTAGCCGCAAATTTGTTAATTGAAGGGGGTTGGGCTTTTGATGATGACGATGTTGGTCCTGGAAATTTTGGTCGCCGTGGTGATGATGAGGATGATATGTACCATTAACTAATTTAGGTGCAGTTAGTTAGCAGGTCGTCACCAAAGATTTTAAAGTTGCGAAAACGTACGATTTGGGATTCTAAGTCTTGTTTATTGAGCAGAAAAAAACAATTTTTACAAATGGCAAAGCATTATAGTTTGCGAAATTAAGGGAAAATTCGTTTCCTTATAATTTAAGGTGAAAGAAATGAGCGGAATCTTCCTTAAAATATTATATAATATCAGCATACTCCACAATCAATTCACTATTCCTTGATGAAGGATCGTATTTGTTCGAAGTGCATCATCTTTTTGGATGCCTTCAATGGAAAGAACATCCTTGCGAGTTCTACATGTGTACTTCATGCGAGGGACCAAATGGGTACTTCAGGAAAGGAACAACGACATGGCTCACAGGAAGTAACTACAATATATCAAGCAATATTGATCATATGTATTCGATGCAAATTCGAGCTTCATGGATGTTCCCCAATTCTTTTGCAACACGCGCATGGCAGCACGCACATCGATATTGTCTGTTAAGTGGGCAAGTCTTCTCATTCTAACACGATTTCCTCCATAGTATATTGGCATTTCAACCATCCTCCAGTTTCTGTTATATTTTCTTCTGCCTACAAAGTCAGGTCCTGTTTGTTAGACACGAAATTATTGCCATAACTACAGCGATCCCATCTTTCAAAAGGTATATCGCTCTTTCTGGAATCATCAAGGAGCTTCGAAACTATTTATCAAGCGATATGCTAGCAAGAGTTCTGAAATAAAGAAGAGAGGTGCACATATATAGTCATAGTAGATTGAAAATTAATACTTGGCATACGTGCTTCCATATGGAAAGGGTGATTAAATTTTATGACATTTCACACCTTATGAATTCAACCATGAAAATCACCACTATCATGTCACATCATACAATTCAAAACGCTAAAAAATATAGCGCAAAACCTACTCAATCTCATCAATCCCTCACCGAACATAATACCGACCATACCACCTCACTAGCTAATTCATTACCGCACGACAGGCATATCACCCCATCCATCATGAAAGAATAACCCGCATCATTCTATAGGAAATACCAAGCACAGAATCGTTTAGGAGATTCTTTTCAAGGTGAAGGAGGTGGACGAGCGAACGAACTGGGTACAGTTAGACAAGTCAACTGATCACAAATACTCCATGATCGGAACTGAGCCAACTCTTCAAATTTATGCCCAAACTCAATCAAACCAATTTCCAATCTTATTGACTGTGGCATATGGGAATGTACAAAAGATTCTCTATGTCAGTCTAAGGACAAATCCGGTGGAAAGGTCCTTCGCTCATTATAAATGACGAATATTTTGGCCTCAGCTCGTGGATCATGGCGTTGAGTACATTTTGCTTGGCAAGCAGGTTTTGATCTAACAGTTGATAACTTTTTTTTTGACATTCTTAATAACTAATCAATGCTTCTTATTTATTATTTAATTAAAACTATTTCGCCCCGGGGCGCTCCATATTGATGGTAAAACTTTTCAAAAACCGCCAATATCTGGAATCATGATGATGGGAGGAATGTACGCCAATTAATTGGATTGGAATGTATTGTACAGCTCTTTTACAACATATATTCACAGAAACTCAATATAAAATAGAAATGTTGAAGAGTACCGTGGAGATTCAGTCAATATAATTCATATATTCGTATTCAACAACAAGCAGAAAAAAAGCGAGGCAGTTTTTGTGGCTGAGCAAACTTACAGCCACCAACCCTATTCTTTCTAGTCACTAGAGTGTTTTCTTTTTTTAAGTACGTGTTTGTTCATTTTAGCGAAACAATCTTGTACAAAGGAAAAGTAACTATGGCGCACAGGTTTTGCTGTCGGCAGGTTGTACTACAAAATATTAAGTTTGGATCACATCCTTCAGTTATTAAACGTGCTCAAATTCATTCTGTTGTCGAATCCACCAAGAAAGAATTATGCACCAAGATTTGCATCTTAGGTGGGGGTCAAATGTGCGAGGCTATTCTTGGCGCACTTCACACCAAAGGCATCCAACCAGCCCGAAATATTAGTGTATACGATGTGAACGAAAAGAGACTCACATACCTCAAGGAAAGGTTTGATGTGGAAACTTCTCACTGTTTGCAGACCACTGTAAATGATTCAGAAATCATTATAGTAGCTGTAAAACCCCAAAATGTTTTAACCCTTGCAGCTAATGTTAAGATACCCAAGAATGCACTGTTGCTTTCTATTGTTGCGGGCCTCACGATCGATGAAATAATGAAGCAGTTCCAAACTAAAAACGTTATCCGATCAATGCCCAATACGCCTGCAATGATTATGGAAGGTATTACAGTATGGATTCCAACCCCCGATACTCCTGTCTCTCTTATAGAGAAGGCAAAAACGCTGTTGAACAGTTTCGGCGATCAAATTCAAGTGGGAGAGGAGCAATTTTTGGATATGGCGACAGCTGTTTCCGGATCAGGACCTGCAGTAAGTTCATTGATAGCAGTCCATTCTTTTTCCAAATTAATCAAATTTCACATCGTAGTATGTTTTTCTGACAATGGAGGCGATGATTGATGCAGCGGTTCATTTGGGCTTTCCTCGTCATGTTGCTTCAAAGTTAGTTATTGCTACAATTAGAGGTAGCGCTTCGTACGCATTGCACTCATCAGATCATTCCGCTAAACTTCGAAATAGTGTAACATCACCAGGCGGAACAACTGCATCTGCTTTGTATGAACTTGAAAGAGGTGGCTTTCGTACAGTGGTGGCGGATGCTATTTGGGCAGCATACCGACGAGCGTTGGAACTTGGTGGAAATAATTCTAATGTAGGACCTGGTAGAAATCACTTTAAGTGATAGTAGTCTGTGAATCTATATTATACAATATTTCGAAATTAGGATAGATCGACATTATTTATTTACATTCACGGGAGTTTAACTATAACCATTTTGAATAAAGCTGGCAAATGAATTTATCCATATGGTTTTGGGAATAATTTTTGATAGGATTCACGAGCATCCACCTTCGTTTGACTTCGCACAACCGGTTGCAGCGTAGATTTGATGGCTTGAATTCTTTTTCTCTTTTGATCAATTAATATATCTGGATCAATGTCCCCAATATTAGACGATTCAACTCCTCTGTGGATCGCTGAAGATAGTTTACTCAATCTGGCAGGGGCAGTAGATGCACGGCCAGATACGCGGTCGGTCAAGTTCAATTGTGGCATTTTCGAGCTTGTCGTTGAT
>JACCEA010085233.1_pt1 | contig 14266 bp, 10 predicted proteins | sample 7449851 | NCBI WGS metagenome assembly JACCEA01 (sample SAMN15323453, study PRJNA562643) | freshwater metagenome | isolation source: river surface water | place: USA:Blue River Watershed | collected 2017-08-18 | reverse complement strand
CCGAGCAGCGTGCCGCCCTGGTTATTCAGGCTCTGCGCCTGCACCGCCAGCGCGCCATGGGCGGTGATCTGGCCCTGATTGAGCAGCTCTGCGGCGTCGATGCGCAGGTTGCTGGCGGAGTTGAGGCCATCCTCTTCGTCGCGACCGCTTTCCAGATTGCCTCGATTGTCCACCAGCGCTGCCGTCAGCTGCAGGTCGCCAGCTGCCGCCAGCCGCTGTTGTTCGGCAACATAAAGGTCGTCGGTGGCGTTGAGCTGAGCGTGGCCGCCGGCATAGGTATCGCCATTCAGCTGGATGCTTGCAGCGCTCAAGCGCAGGTCATCACGGGCGGCGGTGCGCGCCAGGCTCAACTGGCCATTGGCATCGAGCTGGATATCCCCGGCACTGGCCGCCATATCGCCGGCCAAATAGACCCCGACACCGGCTTCGGTGCCGACCAGCCGAATCGCCCCGGCGTACATGCCGCCCAGCGCCGAACTGTCGATAGCCAGTTGCGGCTGGGCGCTGCCATCGTCGGCCTTGGCCGTGGCAGTGAGCGTGCTGACGTCGACCTGATTGCGCCCTGCGATAATGTTCAGCTGCTGGGCATACAGCTCGGCATTCAGGTGGACGCTGCGGGTTATCAGGTCGAACTGGCTGACATTGCTGGCATTCACGCCGGCACCCTCGATGCGGATTTCGCCGCCATCCACATCGAAAGATTGAAGCTGGCCGTTGCCGACTATCGGTTTGCCGGTGCTCAACGTGGCGTGTGGCGTGTTGATAAAACCGCAGCCATCGCAGCTGATGCCATGCGGGTTAGCCACCACCACGTGGGCGCCCTGCCCGGCCACTTCGGTATAACCCTTGAGTTGCGTCTGGTTGCTGCCGGTGACCTCGTTGAGAATCAGCCCGGCGGCCTGACCATTGAGGTTGCTGTTACCCAGAATGACTCCAGCAAGCGCGGTGCTCTGGGTTTGCCCGCTGGCGTTATTCAGAATCAAGCCTTGCTGGCCGACGTTGTAAGCGCTGAATTTGTTGTGCGACAGACCATTGCCGTTAGGCGTGGCGATATTGACGATCGGCACGCCATTGGCCGCCTGAGCCAGCCGAGTATTGCCCGCGGCCGCGGCATCAAGTGTCAGCTCGGCGGCGGCGCTGACGATCGGGTTGAGCAATAGCACGCCGATCAATACGCTGGCGATCTGTTGGCAAAACGGGCTACGGGCATCCATGCGTACTACTCCGGATTACATCAGCCAAACGGGGTTTCAGAAGAAAACATCGACACGAAAATACAACGGGCTTTCCGCTTCGCGGATGGGCGTCGGACGTTCCAGCGATTGGGCAAAGGTCACACTGGCGGCCAGGTACGCACCGCGCGCATTCAACTCCAAGGCCTGGCCGGTAAGGCGGCCGTGGGCCAGCGGATTGTGCCGGCCGTGCTCGATCACCCCGACGTCGTAGGCCAGCGCCGCACCGTACTGGTTAAACCACGGCTGCAGCGGCGCCCAGTTGAGCGGCCGTTGCCAATTCAGCTGATTGCGCCAGTAGCCGCCGCTGTCGCCGCTGAGTGACTGCTCCTTGAAGCCGCGTACCGAAGACAGCCCACCGATACTCAGGCGCAGCGGGCTGAACAACACGTCTTCACTGTGCTGGCCGGTGGCCAGGCTCTGCACGCTGAAAGATTCGTCCCACAGGCGAAACGGCTGCAGATAACTGAGGGTGGCGCTGTAGAGGTTGTAGCGCGCCACCGGCATGGCTCCGCGCGGATCGCCATTACTCTGCGCGCCGAACCAGCCGGTGCCGCGCTGCCAGCCCAGATCCAGATTGACGAAGGCCGAGCCGATTCGGCGGCCGTGATTGAAGCCCAACTGAGCGCTGGACAGGTCTGAGCTGGAAACATCGAGCAAAGCGTCTTCGAGGTAGTTGCGCGTGCGGATATGCCCGGCCGCGATGCTGGCGGCGGTCTTGCTCACCTCGTCACGCCGCAACACCCGCTCCGCGCGCAACTGCTGGGTCTGGCTGTCGCCGTGCTGTTTGAAGTCAAAACCAGCAGCTTCGGTCTGCGAGCGATAGCTGTTCTGGTTGTAGCTGTAACTCACAGTCCACCAGCCATAGGGCAGGCTATAGATCAGGCTCTGGCTGTCCGACTGACGCTGGCTGTCGCTAAGCGTATCGCCGCTGCCGCGCAGCACCAGCTGATCAGCCAGACCGAGCGGGCTGTCCCAATCAAACCCGAGTCCCCATTGCTGCTCGCCGGTACTCGGCAAGCCATCGTTATTGCGGTTGGCGTTGAGCCGCCAGGGCTTTTCACGCTGACCGGCAAGCTGCACCCGGCTGGCACCCAACACCTCGCCCGGCAGTACCTGCAGCTCGGCCTGCAGGGAGGGCAGACGGTTGAGCTGATCGACCAGCTGCTCCAGGTCGCGCAGGTTGAGCACTTCGCCAGTCGCCCCGGGAAAACCCATGCCCAACTCGCGGGGAGTGGCAATCTCGCCACCCTCCAGACTTTCCAGGCGCCCCTCAACGACGCGGATCTCCAGCACGCCGTCGGCCAGATCCTGCTGCGGCAAATAGGCCCGGGTGGTGACATAGCCGCGCGCAAGGTAGGCGTCAGTAATGGTCTTGAGCAGGGAATTGAGTTGCTCGACGCCCAGGCACTGACCGCGGAAAGGCTCAAGCAGCGCTGACTGCTGCGCGGCACTGAGCAGAGTTACGCCGTGCAGCTGAATGCGCTCGACCGTAAAGCATCGCACATCATCCGGCGCGGGTGCTGGTTGCGGCGCAACCGGTGCAGCAGGCAGATTTTGCAGCTCCTCGAGACGCTGGTTCTGCTGCTCCAGCAATTGCTGCTGGCGCTCGCGAATCAGTTGCTGCGAACCAGGCAACAGACCCGGTGCTGCGAAAGAGGTGGCTTGCACACAGCAAGCAAACAGCAGAAAAACAATCCGGCCAGACATGGCATCCATTCCGTGTCAGTGACGGGCATCCAAACAGATATCCCGGCGGCGCCGTCACCCATTGCATCCTGCAATCGACGGGCAGCCCGGGTTAAATACAACAAACCGCCGGGCAAGGCAAACCACACGACAGATGATCTTGCCCGCCCGGCGCGGCATACTGCCCTTCCATTTAAGGCATGGCCTGCCTCATCGCAAGCCAGCCTGCACACTTCAAGCAGTCAATCATCATGGTCCGTTTCACCAGCGCTTTTGCCCAACTGGAGCTGCTGCGGCAGCCCGAGCAACCCAATGAGCCTTTGCAGGCGTTCGATGCGGCAGACGAGTACCTGCTCCAGCATCTGCATAGCCAAACTCTGACCGCCGACAGCCGCGTGCTGTTGCTTAACGACAGCTTCGGCGCACTGGCCTGCAGCTTGGCCGGACGCTGCCGGCTGACCAGTTCGGGGGATTCGCATCTGGGCTTTCTCGCGCTGCAGCACAATCTGGCGCGCAACAACCTGGCCGCTGACAGCGTGAGCTTTGTCCCGGCCAGCACGGTCGCGAGCGGGCCGTTTGACGTGGTGCTGATCCGCGTACCGAAAACCCTGGCGCTACTGGAGGAGCAACTGATCCGTCTGCACGGTCAGCTGGCGACGGGTGCGCAGGTGATTGCCGGCGCCATGCTCAAGCACCTGCCACGGGCGGCCGGGGATTTGCTGGAGCAATACATCGGCCCGGTGCAGGCATCACTGGCGGTGAAGAAAGCCCGTTTGCTGATGGCCACACCAAGTCCTATGCCCGCCAGCGTTTCGCCTTACCCCAGCCGTTACCGGCTTGAACAGCCGGCGCTGGAGTTGCTCAACCACGCCAACCTGTTCTGCCGCGAAGGGCTGGATATCGGCACTCGCGCCATGCTGCCGCATTTGCCGCGCAGCCTGAACCCGCTGCGGGTGGCTGATCTGGGCTGTGGCAACGGTGTGCTGGGGATTGTTTATGCGCTGGCCAATCCGCAGGCCGAACTGACGCTGGTCGACGAGTCCTACATGGCGGTGCAATCGGCGGCGGCGAACTGGCAGACGGCATTGGGTGAGAGGCCGGTGAGCATCCGTGCCGACGATGGTCTGGCCGGGCAGCCGGCAGAGTCGCTGGATCTGGTGCTGTGCAATCCGCCATTCCATCAGCAGCAGGTGGTCGGCGACTTCCTGGCCTGGCGCATGTTCACCCAGGCCAAGGCGGCGCTGGTGCGCGGTGGCGAGCTATGGATTGTGGGTAACCGGCACCTGGGCTACCACGCCAAACTCAAGCGCCTGTTTCGCGGCGTCGAGCAGGTGGCGGCCACGCCCAAGTTCGTGATTCTCAAAGCCATCAAGTAGCGCATGAGTAACGTGGAGAAGTACTTTTTAGACTGTGTACCCGTTACGGGTTGCGCGAATCGCCGCTTTTGCAGGATGGGTTGAGCGTAGCGATACCCATCAATCATCCAGCGCAATCAGTCCACTCATCCCGCGCACGCAGCAACGGACGTGAGTTCATAGCCTTCCGCACGCGGTGATGGGTATCGCTACGCTCAACCGCATCCTACGGTCTGTCTGCAAGACGGCATTGGGGGCATCACCCCATCCGGCAGCGAGCGCGCTGAATACAGTGAGCGTTTGTTTTACGCTACTGAACGCGCGCCGGCACCTCCGGCTTGAGGTGCCCCGGATCCACAGCTGGCTCGTCTTGCGCATTCGCTACCCGGATGCCATCGAGCCCCACTCTTGGCTGCACCAGACTGAAATCGATCAGATTACTGGGTATCTCCGGATTGCCGATCAGCAGCGCACGCTCAACAAATTGCGGGCTGACCAGGCTCTTGCTCAGATCCAGCTCGTTGAAGCGGAGCCGGGCCAGATCCGCGAAGGTGTGCAGGAAGTGTTCGCTGCTGTAGGGCCGACTCAAGACAGCCTGAAAGTCGCGAGGATCGTTGGCGCGCCAGCTGTCCGAGCGCCAGACAAAAAACGGCACGGTATACATCGGCGCCGTGGGCCGTCCCTCGTTGCGCCCCAGCACATCGGCGGCCGGCGCATCGAAGACCGCCTCACCATGATCGGCCAGATAGACCAGAAAGCCATTGGGGTCGGTGGCGGAAAACGATTTGATCAGACTGCCCAGCACATGGTCGTTGTACAGCACGGCATTGTCGTAACTGTTGTAGGTCGGCAGCTGATCGTCAGTCACGCTGGCCGGCGCGCCGTGGGCGGAATCGAAACGGGCAAAGTTCTCCGGATAGCGGAAGCGATAACTCATGTGGGTGCCCAACAGGTGCACCACGATCAGCTTGCGCGGCGCACTATCCGCCAGCGCCGCCGCAAACGGCTTGAGCACATCACCGTCATACTGGCGGGCATTCTGGTTGCGATTGTGATTCAGGTAGACCTGCTCATCGGCCTGCCGGGAAAAGGTGGTGAGCATGGTGTTGCGCTCGGTCATGGTCTGCTGGTTGGTGATCCAGAAGGTCTTGTAACCGGCCTGCTTCATCATGTTGAGCAGCGATGGCGTGGTCAGCCAGGCATCCGGATTCTGCTGATCGGCAAAGGTCAGCACCTGCTGCAGCGCTTCGATGGTGTAGGGACGTGGCGTGACCACATTGTCGAAGACATCCAGCTGCCCGCGCAGCGCGTCCAGTTCCGGAGTGGTCGGACGCGGATAGCCGTAAAGACTCATGCGCTGCCGGTTGGTGGATTCGCCGATCACCAGCACCAGTGTGGCCGGCTGGGCGCCGGACAAATCCTGCAATTCTGTGAGTGGCGCCACGGCTGCATTTTTCGCCAGCAACGCCTGCATGGCACCCAGTTGCGTCGTGTACTTCTGGTAACCCATCACCAACTGCCACGGCACGGCGGGCTCCATGCGCGTCTGCAGATGGTCCACCGCCTGATCCCAGCTGTTCTTCTCCCAGAATTCCTTGCCCAGCGGGTAACCCAGCGTCACCACCAGCAACAGGATGGGCAGCACGACCTGCGCACGCCGACCCAGATAGACCGGCCGCAGCTGTCGCCATAACCACCAGGCGCCCAGGCCATAAGCGAGAAAGGCCAGCGGCATCCACCAGACAAAGTACTGCTGCATGTACTCGCTGCTCTCGGCCACATTGGACTCGAAGAAAATGAAGATCACACTTTGGGAGAATTCCTGACCATAGATAAGGAAGTAGCCAAAGGCCGGTAGCGATGCCAGCCAGAGCAGGATGCCGAGCACCGCCGCAATCGCCCGGGTACGCGCCGGAAACAGCAGCACCGGCGCCAGCCAGATCACACTCATCAGCACCGACTGGCGCAGTCCGCTGAAGCCGGCATTGTCGCCCAGCTTGATCATCAGGTGAGTCACACCGGAGAAGTACCAGAAGTACAGAAACATCCAGCCAATCCCGCGCCAGTCGATTCGCGCCGATGCCTGCAAGCTTTTTGCTGAGTTCATTTGGACTTCAAACCTCACCCAAAATGGGCTGAATAAGCCATGACGTTCTGAATCCTGACAGGGCCTGCTTAGGCCTGGCTTAAGGACATATGGAAAAACCGGCCGATCCGGCTGGATCGCTGCTGCAGAAAGTACCGCTGACAGAAATGTCTGATGCGCGCCTGGTGCCGGGCCCCGTCAAGGGCCGGCGCAGTAATGCAAAAGCCGGTTGCTGCTGCTATGGTGGGATCGCCCTTTCAACTCAGAGTTCCCTCCATGTCACAGATATTCAAACCACTGCCGCGCCTGCTGGCGCTGACAGTTCTGGCTGCCACCATCGCCGCCTGCTCCAGCCAGGAACAGCCGCTGGATGTGCAGGTCTCCCGCAGCAATACGTTCCAGCAGGCGGTAGCCGGCGGCGTGCAAACCAGCACGATCACTCTGAATGCCGAGGTCAGCGCGATTGACCACGCCAAACGCAGCCTCACGCTCAAGGATGCCCAGGGCAACCAGCAAACCCTGGAGGTCGGCCCGAATGCCATGAACTTCAATCAGGTGAAGGTGGGCGATCAAGTCTCGGTGCAGATGGTCGAAGAGCTGGCCATTTTGTTGCTGGACAAGAATGCCACCGCCCCCGCAAGCGGTGGCGCAGCCCTGGTGGCCGGGGCAGCCGAAGGCAACCTGCCGGCCAAGCTGGTTGCCGCCACCATTGAGGTCACCGGCACCGTCAGCGCCGTTGACCTGACGGCCCACACCGCCACCCTGAGCTTTGCCGACGGCAGCAGCAAGCTGGTCAAAGTCCGCAAGGATGTGCCTTTGCGGCAGGACATGATCGGCCGCGAGGTGGTTTTCCGCCTGACCAAAGCCGTGGCGCTGCAAGTCGAGAGACGTCAGGCAACGACCAATCAGTGATCTGGCCCACTAGTGACAGGGCTGTCGCAAGGCTATGCCTTCAACCCCGGTAAAGCATGGCCTCGGCCACGTTGCGCCGCATCGCCGGCCCGGCCAGTTGCTCAACCAGTTGCAAGGCGAAATCCAGCGCACTGGCCGGTCCCTGAGCGGTGATGCAATTGCCGTCGACCACCACCGGCTGGTCGACAAAGGTGCAGCCGGACAATCGATCGCTGAATGCCGGATAACAGGTCATGCGCCGCTGCCTGAGCACCCCATAGCCTTGCAGCGCCAGTGCCGGCGCGGCACAGATCGCGGCGAAAAACTGGCCAGCCCTGGCCTGCTGCTGTACCCGCTGCGCCAGCGGTAAATGCTCGGCCAGCCGCTGGGCACCGGGCATACCGCCGGGCAGCACGATCAAGTCAAACTCCTGCGCCAGCACATCATTGAGCATGGCGTCGGCCGTCAGTCGCACACCGCGGGCACAGGTGATCATCCGCCGTGTTTCGATGCTGGCGACCACCACTTCAATTTCGGCGCGCCGCAGCACGTCGATCAGGGTCACGGTTTCGAGGTCTTCAACGCCGTCGGCAACGGCGATCAGGGCACGCAGGGTCATGCAGTCCTCCAGAGGAACACGAATGAAACGCAGGGTGGATATCTCGCATAGCGAATATCCATCGAGGGCAGCGCGTTACGCCGCCAGACGCTGGTGGATGGCTTCGGCCATCCACCCTACACCCTTGAAAAGGCCGGCGCCGCGGGCAAATTCTCTGCCTGCAGGGCAAGCTGGTATCATGCGCCGCTTAGCCAACCCGGCTCAGCATCCGCGCGGCTGATGCTGAGAGCAGTACCGCTTGGTTATCCCCTCGCCCCTCCGGGGAGAGGGTTGGGGAGAGGGGGTTGTCTGATGTCTGGCAAAGCCCCTCTCCCCAGCCCTCTCCCGCAAGCGGGAGAGGGGGAATTAATACAGCACTTAATGGGCACATACCCCAATAAAATCCGAGGGTTCACCATGCTGGAAAAGCTCTTCCAACTCAAGGCTCACAACACCTCGCTGCGCACTGAGGTGCTGGCCGGCCTGACCACCTTTCTGACCATGGCCTACATCCTCTTCGTCAACCCGGCGATCCTCGGTGAAACCGGCATGGACAAGGGCGCGGTGTTCGTTGCCACCTGCCTGGCCGCCGCCATCGGTTCGGCGCTGATGGGCCTGATCGCCAACTACCCGATTGCCCTCGCTCCGGGCATGGGCCTGAACGCCTTCTTCACCTACACCGTGGTGCTGACCATGGGCTACACATGGCAGGTGGCGCTGGGGGCGGTCTTCATTTCGGCCACGCTGTTTTTCCTGCTGTCGATCTTCCGCATCCGTGAGTGGATCATCAACAGCATTCCGCTGCCGTTGCGCTCGGCAATCACTGCCGGTATCGGCCTGTTTCTGGCGCTGATTGCGCTGAAGGAAGCCGGGCTGGTGGTCGATCATCCAGCCACGCTGGTAGGTCTGGGAGACCTCACCGCGCCCGGCCCGCTGCTGGCGATGCTGGGCTTTTTCATCATCGTCGCGCTGGACGCCCGCCGGGTAACCGGTGCGGTGATGATCGGCATTCTGCTGATCACTGCCATCGCCATCGCGCTGGGTGTCACCCCGTTCGGCGGCGTGCTGTCGACGCCGCCGTCAATCATGCCGACCCTGCTGCAGCTGGATATCGCCGGCGCCTTCGATATCGGCATGCTCAGCGTGATCTTCGCCTTCCTGTTCGTCGACCTGTTCGACAACACCGGCACCCTGATCGGTGTGGCCAAGCGCGCCGGGCTGATGGGTGCCGACGGCCATCTGCCGAAGATGGGCCGTGCGCTGATCGCTGACAGTACCGCCGCCATGGGCGGTTCGTTGCTGGGCACCAGCACTACCACCAGCTACATCGAGTCCGCCGCTGGCGTGGCGGCTGGCGGGCGTACCGGACTGACTGCCTGCGTGGTCGCCGTGCTGTTCCTGCTGGCACTGTTCTTCGCTCCGCTGGCCGGCACCGTACCGGCGTTTGCCACCGCGCCGGCGCTGCTGTTTGTCGCGGTACTGATGACCTCCGGACTGGCCGAAATCGACTGGGATGACATCACGGTCGCCGCACCGGTGGTGATCACCGCGCTGTCGATGCCGCTGACCTTTTCCATCGCCAACGGCATCGCCTTCGGCTTTATCAGCTGGGTAGTGATCAAGACGCTGGCCGGGCGCTTCAAGGACCTGAATCCGGCACTGGTGGTACTGGCGGCACTGTTCGTCATCAAGTTCGGATTTTTCAACGCCTAGCAAAATAGCAGTAGGGTGGGCTTCAGCCCACCATGACATTTGTGCCGAGTTGCGGTGGGCTGAAGCCCACCCTGCGCCCGCCTTACGACCGAGTTCCCTTGATCATGTCAGACCCCGCAGCCTATACAGCGCAGTTAAACGAGAAACAGGCACGCCTGCGCGACTTGCTGGCTCCCTTCGCTGCGCCAGAGCCGGAGGTATTTGCTTCGCCAGCCGAGCATTACCGCCTGCGCGCCGAATTCCGCTTGTGGCGCGAGGGCGGACAGCAGCACTACGCGATGTTCGAAGCCGGCGACAACCGCACACCGATCCTGCTGGAAGACTTCCCCATCGCCAGCTTGCAGATCAACGCCCTGATGCCACGCCTGAAAAGCGCCTGGCAAGCCAGCCGCGAGCTGTCACACAAGCTGTTTCAGGTCGAGTTTCTGACCACTCTGAGTGGCGACGCGCTGATCACCCTCTGCTACCACCGCAAGCTGGACCAAGCCTGGCAAGCGGAGGCCGAAAAACTGGCCGCCGACCTGGGCGTCAGCCTGATTGGCCGCTCACGCGGTCAGCGCCTGATCGTCGGCCGCGACTATGTGCAGGAATCCATGCAGGTAGCCGGCCGCACCTTCAGCTACCGCCAGCCCGAAGGCGCCTTCACCCAGCCCAACGGCGAGGTCTGCCAGCAGATGCTCGAGTGGGCGCATGGCATGCTCGGCGAGCGCAGCGATGACCTGCTCGAACTGTATTGCGGCAATGGCAATTTCACCCTGCCCCTGGCCACCCGCGTGCGCCGGGTGCTGGCCACCGAAATCAGCAAGGCTTCGGTCAACGCCGCGCTGGCCAATCTGGCAGACAACGGCGTGGACAACGTGACCCTGGTGCGCCTCTCCGCCGAAGAGCTGACCCAGGCGCTGAATGGCGTACGGCCGTTCCGCCGTCTGGCCGGCATCGACCTTTCCAGCTACGACTTCGGCACGGTATTCGTCGACCCGCCGCGCGCCGGCATGGACCCGGACACCTGCGAACTGACCCGGCGCTTCCAGCGCATTCTCTACATCTCCTGCAACCCGGAGACACTGGCCGCCAACATCGCCCAGCTCAGCGATACCCACCGCATCGTGCACTGCGCGCTGTTCGACCAGTTCCCCTGGACGCATCACATGGAAAGCGGCGTGCTGCTGGAACGTCGTTAAACCAGACCAACATGACCAGCAGAGAGCCCGCCATGACCAAAAAGATCGCCCTAGGCCTGTCGCTGACACTGCTGGCCGCGCTGCTGGCGGGGCTCTACTGGTTCGATCAGCTGTTTGAAGACCCGCGCGCCGAATTCCTGCCTTCACTGACGGCCAGGCTCGGGGTTGAGCGCGTGATGTTCGTCGGCGCCCATCCGGACGATGAGCAACTGGTCACTGGCTTGCTGGTGCAGGCCGAGCGCGAGGGCTTGCAGAGCTATATGCTGACCGCCAGCAAAGGTGAAAAAGGCGAGCAATATCCGGTGATCGCACGCAAGGTCGATCAGGCGGTGATCCGTCAGGCGGAAACCCTGAAGAACAGTTTTGCCCTCGGCGTGGAGGCCCACGATGTGCTCGACTTCCCTGACGGCTATCTGCAACAGGGCCACGCAGAGGCACTGGTTGCCGCGGTGCGCGAACGCCTGTTGCGCTGGCGACCGGACCTGCTGGTGAGCTTCTGGCCGGAAAGCGGATTTTCCAACCATCCCGACCATATGCAGATGGGCATGGCCGTCGAAGCCGCCGCGCAGCAACTGGCATCGGCCCCGGTCGACGGCTATGCCGGGCCGCGCTTTATCGCCTACGCCCTGGCCCCCACGCACGCCCTTGCAACCTTTGGCGGCGAACGCGGACAACAGGTGATCACCCATCAGCCAGCCCCTGATTTCGCCATCGACGGCGCCGGCTGGGCGAAGATCCGCGGCTGGGATATCCATGCCTCGCAGGCCGGCTTCGTTCAGGCCGACTACGGCATGCCGGCCTGGCTGATTCACCGCATCTATGACAAGGAGTTCTACCGCGTGCTGCCTCCGCCGGATTGATCCTGCGCAGCCGGTAATGCCCGCGCCAGAGCTGTCACCACTCTGCGAGGCCACGCAGAATTCACGCCGCACCCAACCACCAAAGAGGCTTCCCGTGATCGTCCTCCACCATTGTGTCAGTGCCCGCTCGTTTCGCCCGCTGTGGTTGCTGGAAGAACTGGGGCTGCCCTATGAGTTGCGCATGTGGCCATTCCCGCCACGCGCGGTGGCGCGTGAATACCTCAGCGAGAACCCGCTGGGCACCGTACCGCTGCTGGTCGACGGCACCACGCGGATGACCGAATCGGCAGGCATCTGCCAGTATCTGGCGGCCCGCCACAGCCCTGATGTGCTGGATGTAGCGGTCAGCGATCCGGCATTTGCTGCCTACCTGAACTGGCTGCACATGAGCGATGCGACCCTGACCTTTCCGCAAACGCTGGTACTGCGCTACACCCACTTCGAAACCCCGGAGCGCCTGCAACCGCAGGTAGCGAATGACTATGCACGCTGGTTCCTCGCCCGATTGCGCGGCGTGGAAGCCGCCACGCAGAATGCCGAGTTTCTCTGTGCCGGGCGCTTTACCGCGGCCGATGTGGCGGTCGGCTATGCGCTGCTGCTGGCCGAGCATCTGGGGCTGAATGCCCAGTTTCCCCCGGCGGTCAGCGCCTACTGGGCTCGCCTGAAAGAACGCCCTGCGTATCAGCGGGCTCTGCAGGTGCAACATCAGGCCGCGCTGGATCAGGGCGTACCGACTATTCCCTCACCCGACATCCGCCCCTAGGGTCTGAGCTGGCGCAGCGCTACAAAACACAACCCGGCGGACACCACTTCGAGCAGCAGCGCGGTGAGATTGAACGTTTGCTGCAGGCCGCCATCCAGCCACAGGCCGCCCATGCGCGCCAGCGCCATGGAGCTGTACAGCAGCACCAGCAGCATCAGCGCCCCGCGCATCTGCTCCTGCCGGCCAAGGGTCAGCAACAGGTAGGCCGCCAGACCAATCTGCAAGCCACCGTAGTAGGCGCGCACATCGGTGATCGCGGCCGGAGCCATCAGCAGCATGCCACTTAGATTGGCCATTTCTTCGGGCCGAACAAAATACGCGATACCCAGACCGGCCAGAATGAGGGCCTGAGCGGCAAGCAGAATGCGGCTGAACAACATGAGAACACTCCCCGGTGATTGACCGTGGCGAGCATAGCAGGCCACCTGCGCAATAATCGTCACTAGCTACAGGGTTTTGTAGGAGCCAGCTTGCTGGCGATACTGTTCACGCAGCGAATCGCCAGCAAGCTGGCTCCTACGCTAGGCGCGCTGGATCAATAGTCTGGGGCGCGACACGCTGAGCAGGTAAACTGCCGACCTGTTGATTGACTGCCGGTAACCCGCCATGACCTTTGCCGCCCTCGGGCTGATTGAGCCACTGCTGCAGACCCTGACCACCCTCGGCTACAGCGAGCCGACTGCAGTGCAGCGCGAAGCCATTCCTGCCGTACTGAAAGGCCGCGACCTGCTCGCCGCCGCACAGACCGGTACCGGCAAGACCGCCGGTTTTGCCCTGCCGCTGCTGCACCTGCTGACCATGCAGGGCCCGCAGGTCAGCAACAACGCGGTGCGTGCGCTGATTCTGGTACCCACCCGCGAGCTGGCCGAACAGGTGCACCAGAGCATCCAGACTTACGGGCAGAAGCTGCCACTGCGCAGCTATGCGGTGTACGGCGGCGTCAGCATCAACCCGCAGATGATGAAGCTGCGCAAAGGCGTCGACCTGCTGGTCGCCACCCCCGGCCGCCTGCTCGATCTCTACCGGCAGAATGCCGTGAAGTTCAATCAGCTGCAGGTGCTGGTGCTGGATGAAGCCGACCGCATGCTTGATCTGGGCTTTTCCAAGGAGCTCGATGAAGTGTTCAGCGCCCTGCCGCGCAAGCGTCAGACTCTGCTGTTCTCGGCGACCTTTTCGGAGGTGATCCGGCAGATGGCCGGCAATCTGTTGCGCGACCCGCTGTCGGTCGAAGTGACCCCGCGCAATGCCGCCGCCAAGAGCGTCAAACAATGGCTGGTGACGGTGGACAAGAAGCGCAAGAGCGAGCTGCTTCTGCACCTGCTGCAGACGCAGAACTGGGGCCAGGGTCAGCTGCTGGTATTTGTGAAAACGCGCAAGGGTGTCGACCAGCTGGAGCAGGATCTGCAACGTGCGGGCGTGAGTGTCGACGCGATCCACGGCGACAAGCCGCAGCCGACCCGCCTGCGTGCGCTGGAGCGTTTCAAGGCCGGTGAAGTGCAGATTCTGGTGGCCACGGATGTGGCCGCGCGCGGTCTGGACATCCATGACCTGCCGCTGGTGGTGAACTTCGACCTGCCGATTGTGGCCGAGGACTACGTACACCGCATCGGCCGCACCGGCCGTGCCGGCGCTACCGGACTGGCGCTATCACTGGTGTGTGCAGATGAAGTCAATCAGCTGGCCGCCATCGAGGCGCTGATCCGCCAGACCCTGACTCGTCATGATGAAGCCGGCTTCGAGCCGGATCACCGCGTACCGCTGACGGACGCCAGCGGACAGGTGCATAAAAAGCCGAAGAAACCCAAAATAAAGCCCGTACCGGGTGCGGGCGGCAAAAGCGCCAAGGTGCATCTGGGTAACTGGCTCGAGGACAGCGAAAAGCCCAAGGTTAAGTCGGT
>JACCEA011367693.1_pt1 | contig 14268 bp, 15 predicted proteins | sample 7449851 | NCBI WGS metagenome assembly JACCEA01 (sample SAMN15323453, study PRJNA562643) | freshwater metagenome | isolation source: river surface water | place: USA:Blue River Watershed | collected 2017-08-18 | reverse complement strand
TGTTTCCATGTTCCTGGCAAATCATGGGTACGCGCAATACGACCACAGCCGATTTGACCTATGTTAATTTTGTTGCTTGGGGCATCTTTTCCACCCAACACATGTGCTGGAACGATCGTAGGAAATCCAAGGGTCCCCACGGCTCCCAAGGCTATGTTATTGATAAATTTTCTCCTTTTCATGCTTTAATAGATATGTTGGTTGCGTTTTTCTGTGCAATTAATGCGAGCTCTGTTGCTAAGAAACAATGTGCTTGTGTCATCGCTGTTTCCGTACGATTCAGCACATCATCCACGAGCAATTCGCCATGTGGCAAATTAACATCCTTGCAATCAACATACAAGGTTTCTTTCTTATTCACAATGTATAAATGGCTCCCGGTCCCATGCGGCGAGGCAATATCGGTATTCTTACGCACTTCGATATAACCATCCGTTCCTAAAATAGTCAAGCGACCATCACCCCAGGTATTTAAACCATCTGGAGTAAACCAATCCACACGGATGTAGCCCGAACCTTTATTACTGCGTAACATTAAATCGCCAAAATCTTGGAATTTGGGATACTGCGGATGGTGGTGATTCGCAATTTGCGAAGCCACAACCTCTCCTTGCGTTGATCCCGTAAAATGTAAAAATTGATCTACCTGATGGGATGCGATATCCGTGATGATTCCGCCGTAATATTTGGTATCGAAAAACCAATCAGGACGCGAGTTGACACTCATCCGGTGTGGACCCGTTCCCAGCGTCTGCATCACCTTGCCAATCTTTCCTTGAGCGACCAATTGGCTAGCCAATTCCGTCGCCTTATTCTCAAAACGCTCACTGAATGAAATCGAATATATACGTTTCGTTTCCTTTTGAACTTTACGCACTTCGGCTAATTGCTCTAAGCTAATAATGCCGGGCTTGTCGACCATGTAGTCTTTGCCATGTTGCATGACGCGAATCCCTAAAGGCGCACGTTCATGTGGAGTAATCGAACTCAAAACCAATTTGATCGAAGGGTCTTCCAAAACCTCCGCTTCACTCTTAACGAGTTTTGCTTGCGGATATCGCTTAGCGAAATCTTTAATCAAATCGGGCTCTTTGGCATAATAGGAAACAAACTCCCCGCCTCCACGAATGATGGAATTAGCCATCGAATAAATATGTCCGTGGTTAATGCCCACGACCCCAAAACGTAAACGAGGCGCGATGACCTTCTGCGAAGAAACTTGGACAAAAGAGCTGGTGGCATCTTTAATTGAAGGCATAAATGCCAATCCGCTCAATAGACTCGCGTCGTGAAGAAACTTCCGGCGATTCGAGGAACTTGATTTCATGATTGAATAGGTTTAAACTATGTTTAAAAGTTAATAGATTGAGATATCTACTTGTATATACCCACAAAAAAAAGCTGCCCATTACTGAACAGCTTTCTTGTATATAAAAAAATCTCAAACCTATTTTTTCTTCTCTTTAACACGAGCAGCTTTTCCTTGCTTACCACGCATGTAGAATAAACGTGCACGACGCACTTTACCACGACGCATAACTTCGATTTTATCGATGTTTGGGGATAAGATTGGGAAGATACGCTCAACACCAATACCATTAGAAATTTTACGTACTGTGAAAGTCTCACCAGCACCTGAATTTTTACGTTGGATTACCAATCCTTGGAAAACCTGGATACGCTCCTTGTTACCCTCACGGATCTTAACGTGTACATTTACTGTGTCTCCAGCAGCAAATTCTGGATGCTCTGCACGACGCGTTGCATTCTCAGCTTCTACAAATTTAATTAAATCACTCATCTGACTTTTTATTTTGTGTAATATCAGCACCCAGCGGTCACTTTGTACATAAAATTGCTGATTGGGTTGCAAAGATAGAAAAAATATTTCTTTCTAAAAACAATCGATTACTTTTTCCCTTTAATCGATTGCACAAACGCAACAATCTCACCACGAAGATCTTGGGCCTGTCCCAATAACTTAACAAATGCACTTCCAATAATCGCACCAGCCGCTGACTCAGAAGCTTTCAAGAAACTCGCACGATCCGAAATACCAAAGCCAATCAAACGTGGATTTTTCAAGTTCATCCCATTAATTCGCTTAAAATACGTTTCCTGAATATCTGAAATCCCCGTCTTAGCACCCGTAGTACTTGCCGAAGAAACCATGTAAATGAAACCTTTGCTAATCGCATCCACTTGGGCAATGCGCGCATCTGTTGTCTGTGGCGTAATCAAAAAGATATTATACAATCCATATTGCTCAAAGATTGCTTGGTATTCTGACTCATATTCGGCCATCGGCAAATCGGGTAAAATCACCCCATCAATACCCACTTCCGCACATTTTTTACAAAATGCCTCTACGCCATATTGCAACACAGGATTGATGTAACCCATCAATAATACGGGAACGGTGATGGTTTGACGCATCGCTTGTAATTGATCAAACAAATGCGCTACGGTCATTCCTTGATCTAAAGAAACTTGATTCGATTGCTGAATCGTCTCCCCATCCGCAACCGGATCTGAATACGGCATCCCAATCTCAATGATATCAACCCCACCTTCCTGCAAGGCTCGTAACACCGTCATCGTATCCCCAAAATTAGGATAACCCGCCGTCGCGTATACGTTCAATATGGGCTCAGTAGCCTCCGCAAATAATGTTGTAATCCGATTCATCTTAGTCATTCAATTTTAAGTGCTGCTGATACGTGGACAAATCTTTGTCCCCCCTGCCCGACAAATTCACCACAATAACCTCATCCGGTTTTGCATGTAATTTTTCAAACACCGCCAGCGCATGGGCTGTCTCCAATGCCGGAATAATTCCCTCCAAAACAGAACATTCAACCGCTGCATCCAATGCCTCCGCATCTGTTATACCAAAAAACCGAGCACGCCCCGTATACGATAAATTAGCATGCATCGGCCCAATGCCCGGATAATCCAAGCCTGCCGAAATCGAATATGGTTCAATGACCTGACCATCAGCTGTTTGCATCAATAAGCTTTTACTACCATGCAAAACTCCCGGTTTTCCTAGGAAAGTTGTTGCTGCCGAATGACCGGAATTAACACCTTTTCCTGCCGCCTCCGCCGCAATCAATTGGGTACGTGGCTCATCCAAGAAATGATAAAACGCTCCCGCCGCATTCGAACCGCCACCCACACAAGCAATCACATAATCTGGATAATCACGCCCCTCTTTCTCTTGTAACTGGATGCGTATTTCTTCGGAAATCACCGACTGGAATCTAGCTACCATGTCGGGATACGGATGTGGTCCTACAACCGAGCCGATAATGTAATGCGTGTCAACCGGATTATTTATCCAGTGGCGCATCGCTTCATTCGTCGCATCTTTCAAGGTTTTAGATCCGGATTGCGCTGCGACCACTTGAGCGCCCAGCATACGCATCCGCGCCACATTAGGCGCCTGACGTTCAATGTCAATGGCCCCCATGTAAACGATACACTCCATGCCCATCAGCGCACAAACCGTCGCCGTCGCAACGCCATGCTGGCCCGCACCCGTCTCCGCAACAATCTTATTTTTTCCCAAACGCTTTGCCACTAAAATCTGGCCAATCGTATTGTTTACCTTGTGTGCCCCGGTATGGCATAAATCCTCCCGCTTAAGGTAGATGTTCGTATGGTATTTAGCCGATAATCGCTCCGCCTTAAACAAAGGGGTCGGTCGGCCTACAAAGTCCTTCAACAAATCCTGAAATTCTTTTTGAAAAGCAGGTTCCGCCATAATATCCAAATACCGGCTTCGCAACTCCTCCACATTCGGATACAACATTTCTGGAATAAAGGCTCCGCCAAAATCCCCGTAATATCCGCGCTCGTCAACTTGAAATGACTGTTTCATATGTTTTCCATTATATCCTTCACCTTCGCTAAGTCCTTTAACCCAGGGCTCAGCTCCAATTTACTATTAAAATCTAGGGCATATAAGCCCGGTAATTGCTTCGCTTCTTTGATACTTGCCTCGTCTAAACCACCCGCTAAAAAATAAGGAATATCGAGTTTATATTCGGCAAGTATTGACCAATCAAACTGCTCTCCCGTTCCGCCTACTTGGGATCCTTTCTTCGTATCAAACAAATAAAAATCAGGGCGCAAATTTAGCCCTTTTATATCGTCGTCAGTAACCACACTAATTGCCTTGATGACAAGCAAACCTGCCGCTTGCAATTCATCTATAACCTCTTGACCTTCATCCCCATGCAATTGCACCACTTGAAATCCAGCCTTTTTTGACAAGTCAAGTATATGGGCAGTGGATTCATTCACAAAAACACCAACTGCCCTGGTCTTGGCTGGCAAATTCGGGATGACAAAATCTGCACCCACATAGCGTGGAGATTTTGATACCCAAATGAATCCCATAAAATCCGGTTCGCATGCAGCCACCGCCTCGATGTTATTCAAATCCCGCATGCCACAAACCTTCCACTTCATGTTTATTGCTTTAAGAAATCAGTTAATGCCTGACCTGGATTACTTGTTTTCATAAAACTTTCTCCGATCAAAAATCCACGATATCCATAACCTTTCAATTCTGTAATGATCTCAGGGCCTGAAATACAGCTCTCTGAAACTTTGACAAATTGCGCCGGAATCTTATCCGCCAAGACTTTAGATGCCTCTACATTTTGCTCGGAAAAATTCTTTAGGTTTCGGTTATTTACACCCACCACGGAAATAAAATCACCCAAAGAGCGATCCAATTCGGCTTGGTCGTGCACCTCGAGTAGTGTTTCCATACCTAATGAACGCGCTAGCGAACCTAATGTTTTGATTTCCAGCGGGCTTAATGCAGCAGCAATCAACAAAACTACATCCGCACCCATCGATTTCGCTTCAATAATTTGGTATGCGTCGATCATGAAGTCTTTACGCAAAATAGGTGTGTTCGGGTTTGTCCGACGTGCCAAATCAAAGTCGGCATACGTACCTCCAAAATACGGTGTATCTGTAAGCACCGACAAGCATGCTGCCCCGGCTTTGACATATCCGCTAGTCACTTCGTCTACTCCCATGGAATCATTGATGATGCCTTTGGAAGGAGACTTGCGTTTGAATTCCGCAATGATACCCGTGGAAGCTGGTTGGACCAAAGACATGGCCAGCGAGTGACAAGCACGGGCAAAATAGCCTTGCTTTTCCAATGCAGCGATAGAAACGCGCGCTTTGGCAGCGGCTACTTCTGCTCGTTTGGTGGCAATGATTTGATCTAAAATACTCATAACTATCTGTGCGATTAATCCATAATAAACTTCTTGAACACCTGAAAAGCTTTACCGCTTTCCAACGATTCTTTTGCCATGGCAAAACCATCCGTTAATGACGGAGCTTTCTCCGCAACCCATAACGCAGCACCTGCATTCGCAAGCACGGCGTTTGTTTGTGCCGGTGTACCTTCCCGCTGTAAAATCTTATATAACATATTGGCCGACTCCTCTACATTCGCCCCACCGAACAACTCAGATTGTTGGACATATTCACAACCTAAATCTGAAGGCGCATAAACCTGTCGGCCCGCATTTGTTTCCAACCGAAAATTAGAAGTCAATGAGATCTCATCATAGCCATCCTCCGCAAAAACAATTCCATATTTCTTGCTCGAATCCTTAAAGAATCCCGCATACAAATCGAACACTTCGGGCGAATACACTCCTGTTAATTGCTTACTGACATTTGCCGGATTCAACAAAGGTCCCAACAAATTAAAAAAAGTTTTCATCCCCAACTCTTTCCGAATTGGGCCTACGAAACGCATCGCTGGATGGAATAAAGGTGCGTGTAAAAAACACATCCCTGATGTCTCCATTTTGCGCTTTAATACTTTCGGGTCATTGTTAAATTTCAACCCCAAAAATTCTAAAACTGTCGAAGATCCCACCGAGGAAGACACCCCGTGATTGCCGTGTTTGGCAATTTTTTGACCTGCACCTACAATGATAAAGGAAGAAGTCGTGCTGATGTTAAACGTATCCTTTCCATCTCCACCTGTTCCACACACATCCATAGCATCGAACTCCGACAAGTCAATCGTCACGGCAAGCTCAAGCATGGCAGAAACAAATCCCTTTAATTCTTGTACTTGAATGGGATGATACCAATAGGATGATAAAAATGCGGCGATTTGGCTTGGATTAACTCCGCCATTCCCGATTTCCAGCATTACTTCACGCGCCTCTTGTTCTGACAACGCCTCTCCACTAACTCTTCTTTCTAGAACCTTTTTCATATTTATTTCAACCAATTTTTAATCATTTGTAAACCATGTTGCGTCAAATACGCCTCGGGATGAAATTGCACCCCACGCACATCGAATCGCTGGTGCGCCTCCGCCAGCACATACCCTTTATCATCCTGTGCTGTCATCTTTAAATCACTTGGCATCGAACCCGGAATTACGGTCCAGGAATGGTACCTGCAGACCTCAAAACGGGCTGGAATGTCCAAAAACATGCGTTCTGCAGGGTCGAGTACCTGGCACTCGGTGGTTACCCCGTGTAGTACTTCTCCCATATTTTGCAGTTCCGAACCAAAGGCCTCTGCAATCGCCTGATGACCTAAGCAAACCCCTAAAATCTTTTTTGTCGACTTATACTCCTTCAATAAATCCATCATGATTCCGGCCTCAGAGGGAATGCCCGGACCTGGGGATAATAGGATTTGATCGTATTTACCAACCTCCTCTAATGTTATCTTATCATTGCGAAACACATCTACGTGCGCGCCCAGTTCCTTTAGTAAGTAAACTAAATTATATACAAAGGAATCATAATTATCGAGTACCAAAACGTTCTTCATATCGGCTTAGCTTAAAGTGGAGGCAACTTCCAATGCGCGACGCAAAGCTGCTAATTTATTGTGTATCTCTTGCATTTCACTGGCTACGACGGATTTGGCAACGACCCCCATCCCTGCTTGGAAATAAAGTGTGTTGCCTTTACTCAAGAACGTACGAATGGCAATCGCATGATTGAAGTTTCCTTGAAAATCCATAAACCCGATCGCTCCGCCATAAATGGCACGGTTGGTTGGCTCCAACCGATTAATAATCGTCATGGCATTATGTTTAGGCGCACCACTCAAGGTTCCCGCAGGAAATGTATCCGCCACTAACTGCAACGGATTAACTCCTTTTTGTAAACGACCAGTCACCTTGGAAACGAGGTGAATTACATGAGAGAAAAATTGAACTTCCTTGAAGGTTTCAACTTTGACCTGATCCGCACTACGGCTCAAATCATTGCGCGCGAGGTCGACGAGCATCACATGTTCAGCCGTTTCTTTAGGATCTGCCAATAAGTCTTGGGCTAATTCCGCATCACGTGCATCATCACCTGAACGCCTAAATGTACCCGCGATCGGATGAATCTCTGCGACATTTCCCTCGATTTTGATTTGCTTTTCTGGCGAGGCGCCTAAAATGCGATATTGTTCATAATCAAAATAAAACAAATAGGGAGAAGGGTTCACGGAGCGTAAAGCTCTGTACACTTGAAAATCATCCCCTTTAAATCCTTGTGCAAAACGACGCGATGGGACAATTTGGAAAACATCCCCACGTAAACAATGTTTGATACAGGTTTCCACAATCTCTTTTACTTGTGGATCTGTCAAGTTGCTTGTTTCCTCCCCGACTAATTCAAAGCGCTCCGAATCGTAATGCGGCATATTCAGCAAATACGTAATCGTATCAAACGAAGGCTCCGATCCGTCATAACTGTGCGCATAGAGCGACATTTGATTATTAAAATGGTTGACCGCAACCACATAGCGATACACAAAATAGCGAATGGATGGAATCTCCGTTTCAGGATTCTTGGCTTGGATTTCGATATCCTCAAAGTAGGTTACCGCATCGTATGAAATATGACCAAACAAGCCATTCGCCATGGGCGAATCCCCTTTTTCTTTTTGAAAACCAAATCGATCCGCAAAAGCTTTGAGTGCCTGAATGGCGTCACGGCGGTTTTCCAATGAAAACTTTTCTATAGACCCGTCGGGAAATGTTTGCGTTACCTTGGAATCCGTTAGTTCAAAAGAAGCAATGGGGTCAAAGGCAATATGGGAAAATCCGTGTTCCCGGCCGTGGTAATCAGCGGATTCAAGGATAACGGAATTCTTGAAGTTTTTACGAATCTTCATGAAAATGCCGATTGGCGTGAGGGTGTCAGCCAACAGGGTTTTTCTAGCAGTTCGAATTTGTATTATAGACATGTTTTCTAGGGACAAAATTAAAAAAGGCTTACTGAGAACAGCAAGCCTTTGGTAAACATATCATGTACACACAGCAAAACTGTTCAAGGAATTATTAGCCTTGCCACCAGTTTTTGTTGTATGCTGCTTTTGTCATTTTGGTATTTATTTGATGCAAATGTAAACTGAAATCTCTTAATTCAAAATTTTAGCCAATTAAATCCCACAAATTTCCATATAAATCCTCGAATACGAGCACTTTACCATATTCTTCGACCACCGGACCACGGACAATTTTAATGTTGTGCTTCATCAAATTTTGATGGTCTTTTTCGAAGTCATCTGTATGTAAAAACAAGAATACACGACCGCCAGTTTGATTCCCTACGCGAGAGCGCTGTTCGTCGGTAGCTGCTTTCGCTAATAACAATTGGCATGAACCCTCCCCGGATGGTTGAACTAAAACCCAACGTTTCACATCGCTCAAGCGCGTATCTTCAATCAAAGTGAAACCAAGTTTTTCGGTATACCAAGCGATCGCTTCGTCGTAATCGGCGACCACAAGGGCGATATGCATGAGGTGGTGGTTCATCATTCAGTTGTCAGTGGACAGTTAACAGTTGTCAGTTTAGTTTTCGTCGCGGCCAACGAAGTTAAATGGGCTAATTAACTTCAATTCAGCTTTAATGGCATCAGACACAGCTAATCCATCAATGAATGCGTGGAAAACAGCTTGGTCAATTTTGCCGTGGTGACGTGTCAAATCTTTCAACGCCTCGTATGGTTTTGGGAATGCCTCGCGTCGCAAGACCGTTTGAATCGCCTCCGCAATGACTACCCAGTTATCCTCTAAGTCTTGTTGGATTTTGCTAATATTCAACTCCAATTTCCCTAAGCCGCGTTGCAATGAATTCAAAGAAATCACCACATGTGCCAGTGGCGTTCCCACATTACGAAGCACTGTCGAATCTGTCAAATCGCGTTGCAGACGTGAGATCGGTAATTTAGCTGCTAAGAATTCAAAGAAGGCATTGGCCATAGCTAAGTTTCCTTCGGCGTTTTCAAAATCGATTGGATTGACCTTGTGTGGCATCGCAGATGAACCGATTTCCCCAGCTTTGATTTTTTGCTTGAAATAACCCATCGATATATACTGCCAAATATCACGTGACAAGTCAATCAAAATGGTATCCAAACGCTTTAAGCCATCAAAATAGGCGGCTAAATTATCGTAATGCTCAATTTGTGTCGTGTACTTCGAACGGGTGATTCCTAGATTTGCATGCAATTTTGCTGCAAATTCCGGCCAATTTATCTCTGGAAATGAAACCTGATGCGCATTGAAATTTCCTGTAGCACCACCAAATTTCCCTGTGAATGGGACTTGCGCCAACAAATCTAATTGTCGATTTAAACGCTCAACAAAAACCTTGATTTCCTTACCTAAACGGGTTGGGGAAGCCGGTTGGCCATGGGTATGGGCCAACAATGGAATCTCTTTCCACTCAGTCGCATAGGCGTCCAAAATCCCAACAACCGCTTGGTATGCAGGCAGAATCACTTGCTGATGAGCCTCCGCAATAGAAAGCGGAATCGCTGTGTTATTAATATCTTGTGAGGTTAGACCAAAGTGAATAAACTCCACATAGGGGGTTAAATCACCGGGAAGGGCTAACATGCGATCTTTAATGAAATACTCAACGGCCTTAACGTCGTGGTTCGTTACTTTTTCAGTCTCCTTAATCCATTGGGCATCTGCTTCCGAGAAATTAGTATACATCGCACGCAAAGCGGCAAAATGTTCCTTAGGGAAACTCGCTAGTGGAGCTAATGGAATTTCACACAATGCGATGAAATATTCAATTTCCACACGAACGCGGTATTGGATTAACCCAAACTCAGAAAAATATGGTGCGAGTGATTGTGTTTGGCGACGATAACGACCATCAACAGGTGAGATTGCCGTAAGCAGATTTAAGTCCATAAGATCTATTCAAAGCGCAAAGGTACAACATTTTAAAATTTAATCTGTAAATTCGAACATGTTACAGCCCAGATATCTTTCAGTCGTTTTATCATTTTTTATTTCCGGTGTAACGACGGCATTTATATCCTTTTTACCATCGAGCGACTTAACGATTTTAGTCATTAGCTTCATTAGTTGCTTTATTTTCGGCTCAATCTTAATCTATTTTGCGCTGGACTATTTAGTGTTTCAAGAGGTCAATCAATTATATGACCGGATTAAACAAATCAAAAAGAAGGATTTTTCGATCACCCCGCGCAAGCAATTAGTCGAAAAGACTAACCCCATCGAACTCTTAAAAAAGGAATTAAATACCTATGTAACCTCAAAAGAGGATGAGGTATTCGAACTTAAAAAAGCGGCAAAATACCGCCAGGAGTTCCTAGCGGATGTATCGCATGAACTCAAAACCCCCATTTTCGCTGCACAAGGATTTGTACACACCTTATTGGACAACCCAGACGAAGACGTAGAAATTCGCTCTAAATTTTTAGAAAAAGCTGCCAAGAGTTTGGATGGCTTGGACAATTTGGTGCAAGATTTATTAACCGTTTCACAGATAGAAACCGGTGCGATCAAGATTGAGAAAAAGAAGATGAACTTGCGCGCGCTGGTGGAGGAAATCTTCGAACAGGTAGAGGCGAAGGCGAGAAAACGGGGGGTTACCCTCACTCTCGAAGCACCCGCAATTCCTGTCTATGTAAAAGCGGATATGTTACGGATTTCTCAAGTAATTCTAAATTTGGTCGTAAATGCGATCAAATATGGCAAGGAAAACGGAGCGGTAACCGTGATGTTAACCGAGAAAAAGAAGGTGGTTCAAATCTCTGTGATTGATAACGGACCGGGTATTGCCAACGAACATTTACATCGCATTTTTGAGCGATTCTACCGCATCGATAAAAGTCGGGCAAAAAATTCAGGAGGAACTGGATTAGGGCTTTCCATCGTGAAGCATATCGTTCAGGCGCACAACGGAAAAATCACCGTTCATTCAGCAGAAAATAAAGGGACAACCTTCGAGTTTAAGTTGGAGAAGGCTTAGAATAATCGGCGTCCATGACGCCTCAAACTTTGGCAATGCTTCAAGCTTTGCCAAAGAAACATATCTAAACCGCTCCTTCCGTCAAACGCTCCGCGTTTTCCGCGATACGCAATTGCTCGATAAACTCGGCAATTTCGCCGTCCATGACAGTTGGCAAATTGTAAACCGTCAATCCAATCCGGTGATCGGTCACACGCCCTTGTGGGTAATTATAGGTTCTAATCTTATCAGAACGGTCGCCGGAGCCAACCATCGATTTCCGACTACCGGCAATCTCCGCGTTGCGTTTAGCTAATTCGATTTCATATAGACGAGAACGTAATACCGTCATCGCTTTGTCAAAGTTCTTGATTTGCGAACGCTCATCTTGACATTGAACCACTAATCCGGAAGGAATGTGCGTCACACGCACGGCAGAATATGTGGTATTGACAGATTGTCCACCTGCGCCAGAAGAACAGAATGTATCTTTACGAATGTCGTTCATGTTGATTTGCACATCCACCTCATCGGCTTCTGGCATCACAGCCACGGTAGCAGCTGAGGTATGAATGCGCCCTGCAGACTCTGTTGCCGGAACACGTTGCACGCGGTGAACACCAGATTCAAATTTCAATTTGGCATATACATCTTCCCCTTGAACGGAGATAATGATTTCTTTATAACCTCCCGCTGTACCGTCGGTGAAATCCATGATTTGGAACGTCCAACCTTGTTTTTCAGCAAAGCGCTGATACATTCGAAATAAATCTCCAGCAAAAATAGATGCTTCGTCTCCACCTGTACCACCCCGGATTTCCAAAATACAATCTTTAGAATCGTTCGGGTCACGCGGAATTAATAATTCCTTCAACACCTCTTGCATCTCTTTCTCCTGAGGAACTAATTCCTCCAATTCTGCTTTCGCCATATCGCGAAAATCCTCATCCTTTTCGGTGGCGATCACCGACTTCGCCTCGTCGATTGACTTCAACAAATTTTGGTAGGTGATGTATTGATCAACTATTTTTTGCAGGTCTTTGTACTCCTTACTTAACGTTTTGAATTTCTTTAAATCGGAAACGATTTCCGGCATCGCAATCTGTTGTTCTACTTCAAGGAATCTCTCTCGGATGGCTTCTAGCTGCTCCAGCATGTCTTCTGTGGGGTTAAAAATCTGCGCAAAGATAACCAATTAATGAATACCTTTGTGCTTTACATTTTTCAACATGAAAAACAGCTACCTAATTGGCATCCTATTTTTGTTCGTACAATGCGATTTTTCAACCCGTATTGATACAACTGCAGCCGCTAAAGAACTAAAAGCGAGGCAAGTCAAACGTGTGCTGCCTCAAGAAATTGTTAATCAAGTAGATGAGTGGGGGCAACAAATGCAAACAAAGCCATTGGATACTGCGCTACGTTCCCAATATGCTGTAAGATACCTACAGGGCGATGCACAATCATTGCGTGGACAAGTAAAAGACGCTAAAATTCAACAGGTGTTAGATGCGCTCGAATATAGCCAATCCATGAATCAAGAAGTTCCACCAAGTATTCAAAAAAATGTGGCAGGAGACAGCTTGTATTACATCTACCCAACAGCAAAAAATCAACTTGTTATGATTGGATTTAGTAAAGTCCAAGTTATCCAAAAAATGGATCGCAAGCTGATTAAATAGTTTTTTGTCGAACCAATTCCACCATGTTGCGGTAAATCTCCCGCATTTCAGGTTTCTCGAGTAAGGATTGATGATCTAAACTGATACGCGTATCTTGAAGCTTCGCTGATTCTTGATTAGAAGCCAAAACTTGATTGGCAAAAAACGCCTGCATGTAATTTTGCAATAAGCCTTGAATCAATTGCTTATCCAATTCAATGGATTCCAATAAGTCCTGAGCTTGCAACCACAGCTGTTGGGTAAAAACTCCTGCCATCAACATCGCTAAGTGAATACGTTTCCGCTCTTCTCCGTTCACCAAGTAAAGAGAATCTGAGATGTCTTTGGCTAAATGCACTAACAGCGCCTCCGTTTCCTCTACCAATACCTCAATGCAAATGGGGGTGTGACTTAAATTAATTTTACGTTCCGCTTGAAGATGTTGGACTGGGAAAAACACGCCCAGCTGATTAGTACTCTCGCGCAGCGGGTCATATTGAATCATCGCCTCTGGAAGCGAAGTTGTTCCGGCAACTAATATCAGGGTGGCATATTTGGGGAGGAGTAGCTCAGGCAATACTAACGCATATGCCGACTCCGGGATGCAAAGAAAAAAAACGGTGGAGGTAGATTCCGAAAAGTCTAAATGTTCTTGTACTTGGGCGTTATATAAATAGGAAACGACATCCTTTGCTTTGGCAGGGTTCCGACTAAATACTTCTTGAACACTATGCCCAGCATTTTCAAGAGCCTGCGAAAGATGCCAGGCCACATGACCTGCACCAATAAACGAGATTTTTAACATTAATAAATGGGTTCAGTCTTAGATCCTACAAAGGGGAGCCATTGTTGATTCAAAATTCCGGAAAAATTTCGCAAAAACATAACAAATGATGGCTTGAATGGCTGGCGCAATAAACGCATGCCTGCTTCTTCAGGAGTCATGTGCCCTTTTTTGGAGTTACAATATTTACAAGCCGTGATTAAATTATCCCATGAGGTACGCCCTTGGCGTGATTTAGGAATAACATGGTCTAATGTCAAATGGTCTCCCGAACCACAATACTGGCATTGATTTCCGTCACGCTTGAAGATGTTTTGTCGGCTTAACACCACCCCTTTATACGGGAAATACACATATCGATTCAGTCGAATAACCGATGGATAGGGAAATGTTTGGTGAATGGAGTGGAGTTTTTCAGAAGTTGATTCTGCAATCAATTCCGCTTTATTGAGATAGACAAGTAAAAAAGCCTTGGGCATTGAGCAAATGGTCAAGGCACTATAATCTTGATTAAGGACTAATACTTTTTGACTCATTGGGA
>JACCEA011815698.1_pt1 | contig 14269 bp, 8 predicted proteins | sample 7449851 | NCBI WGS metagenome assembly JACCEA01 (sample SAMN15323453, study PRJNA562643) | freshwater metagenome | isolation source: river surface water | place: USA:Blue River Watershed | collected 2017-08-18 | reverse complement strand
TCGTGTATTTGTTCAGATAATGTAGATCTTAATTTATAAAAATTAATAATATCTTTAACATTATCTTGATTTAAATTCATCTTAATAAAATTATTAGTAATATTGTAAACACAAATACAATCATTAAGCCAAGAATTAATAATGATTTTTTGTCTCGAATTAAGATTAAGTACAATTTTAAAAGTGTCATTATAGGTAGAATTAATAGGAGTTTTTTTTCTTCTTTTATTGTGAGAGAAATTTTTCCTTGTTTTAATGTTAAACCAAGAAAAAGAATCAGTATTATTAGCACTAAATAATAGAGTAGGATAAATTAGTGTCATTATAATGACTTATTTATAATACATTATAAATGTTAAAAAATCAATTTTTTATATATAAAAGTATCAAGAAATATAAAGTTATAATGGGCTGCAACTAGTTGCATCCCTTTTCAATTCTTAAATCTGATACAAATTGTCTTAAATGTGTTTCACCAGCATTTGTTAGATATATAAGTACTGAAGTTAATTGATTTGCTTCAATCTTATCAAGATAATTTGCAAGAAAAAATCTTAGAAAACAAGAAAAGTTTTTATGTATTTTTAGTTTAGATAAAATTTCAATACATCTGCTATTTGTATCTATTTTATCAAATTCAAATGTATTTGTGTACTTGGGGTTTGATAAAATTGATACAAATAATAGTTCTACTACTTTTTCATTAAAAATACCTATTTTTTCAAGTAGCTTAATATATAATCCTAATCTGGTTACACTAATTTGTTTTTCAGAACATTCGAAACAAACCAATTCTAAAATTTTATCTGTTAAATAAGTTGGATATGTTTTAAAATCTAAAAAATCATTTAGTTCTTTTTTAAGTAAATTATCTTCTAAAATTGGTTTAATTAATTCTCTGTCATAAACTTTTATTATGTCAAATGGATCTAATCGAACATTTATATCCTTGTATACTAAAGTATTTAACTGTTTAACTACTTTTTTCATTTCTGAAGAATACACTCCATCATTTAATTCTGATAATGGGAGAAGTAGTTCGAGTCTTTGTTTAAGATTAACAATCATATTACTAAAAGTCATTTCAGGTAGTTTTTTATATTCATAAAATGTATTTTCCGAAACCATCGAAACACCTTGTTTACAAATAAAATTGTTTAACGCTTTTTCAATTAATGAAAATCCTGATAACTTAATCATATCATCTACAAATTCATTGTCTAAAATTTTTGCATCTACTTTACTTCTTTGCTGCTCTTTTGAATATTTTCTAAATTTCGAACCTTCTTCATTAATACCAATTCTTAAAATATTTTCATCAGTTAATTTATTAATGTCTTTAAATTTTTTAATCATACGATATAAATGTGCATCTAATCCACAAATTGGAATGCATCCAACTAAATTACTACCAATTTGATTATTAACAAATGCTCGTGTAACTGAATTAGATGTTTGTTCAAACATTTCACCAAGTTCACCTAGAACTTCAAGTTCGTCTCCATTTAATTGCATATCATCAGCCTTATTAACTATTGTTAACATTGTAATATTTTTTTGAGATGTTATTTTATGATGTTTAATATTTGTAGTTAAAAAATTTAATATATCCATTTCATCTGATGTATTTAATCCTGAATGAATATCAACAACAAATAGGATAATATTAAATTTATGGAAATTGTTTTTTAAATAATCATAATAAATTGTTTTTGTTCTTGCATCATTTAGTCCAGGAATATCATAAATACATATTTTTAATTTATTATTTACATTCATTTCCATTGGACCAACATAAAATGTTAATTCTCTACCATAATCTTCAAGTGTAAGTTGTTTACCTGCCTCAGTTTGAGAATAAATTTCTTTATTAACTTGTGAAATTGTAGAATTAATTGAATCAAATGAATGGATACGTTTTAATTCATTTGTTTCAATAAATTTATTTGGCATCATTGTTGTTCGTTTTATTTTACATTGGGCATAATCTTGACCAAAAAATGCATTTAAAATTGTTGATTTTCATGCACTAACGCACCCAACAAGACAAATATTAATGTGTGTAAATTCAGATTCCATTGAATAAATATTTTTATAAATAAAATATCTTTATTACTCTATAAATTAAATTATCAATTTTTTCTAGTTAATATAATTAAATTCAATTTCATTAGTTTGACAATGAGTTATAATTTCAGAAAAATTACTATTATTACATTTACTAACAATTATTTTTCCACATCCTCTTTTATGTTCATAATATTCTTTTTTATTTTTTACTAATAATTTTCTATAATTTGAGTATTTAACCAAAATAGGAAAATAAATATTATCATCAATAACAATTTCATCAATAACAAAATTTTTCTTATTTGCTAAATAAAAATCTAAAAAATAACCAACAAAACCTGTGCTTGGACGAGTTGGTAAATTTAAATCCGTTTCAACTATTATTTTTTTAATATTAAAATCTAAAATATTTTTACTTTCAAAATGTATCGTACTACAACTAGATTTATAATAGTCACAGTTAACTATATTTGTTATATTGCTAATATCACATGTATCTATTGAATGATGTCCATGTAAATTAAATTTTTTACAATACAAACTTGCATTAAAAATTAAACTGTTAACATATTTACTTGTTGATATTTTTGAATTAAAACTAAAATCAATAGCATCTTTTGTAGTTCCACCAATTTGATTACAAAATAGTTTTGCAACTTCAACATTTGCAGGAATAGCAATTGAAACATTTGGAACAAATAAAAATTTATTTTCTTCTATTCTACTTTCAATATCTTGAATTAATTTATCTTGTTTATTTAGTTTTGTTTGTAAATCTATAACTAATTTCCTTAATTCAGTTATTTCATCATCTTGAACCTGTTTTATACCTTTTTGTTTAAATTCAAATGTTTCTTTAAATTCTATAAATTCATTTGAGTACTCTATTTTTAGTATTAAGTAATGTGTTGAACTAATAGAATTGTATTCTTCATTAATTTCAATATTATATCCTGGTAAGATACTATTTGAATTAGATTGAATAATAGATTTTAGCTGGGATAAAGTTACACATCCTGATTTTAAATCTGCCTGTGTAATATTTGATGCATAAGTAATGTTTTCACGTGTTAATTCACAAACTAATGTATCAACATGTAAATCAAGTTTAACTTTATAATTATTCATTAAGCAAATAAATTAATTCATTTGCTTAAACAAAAATTTCATCAATTTTTTATACAGATTTAAATATAATTTCATTGTGACGACAGAAATATAAATTATTTATTGGACCATCACATTCAGGGCATTCTCTTTTCATGTCTTGGTCTATATGTTTATTCTGTATACATTCCAAATGAAAAACATGTCCACATGTAACTGGTTTATTTATTTCACCACTTTTAGTTCCATCACTTACTACACAATTTAGTCTACCATCAGATAATTTTTTATTACAAAATGTACAAGTATCTTGTTTTACAGAAATACTGGTATAAACATTTTTTTTATACTCTACTGGAACTTGAGTAACTCTGTACCCTCTGGAATTTATATAAGATAATGCACCGCCAATTAACTTATTATTTGAATAATTTAATTCTTCTAATTTTCTTATTTCTTTTCTACATACAGGGCAATCTCTACGGTCGCTAGTCCAATTCTTAATACATTCACAATGAAAAATATGTCCACATTCAACTGATTCGCTTACTTTACAAATTGTATGTTTTATTTTTGTTTCTGTTTTTCCTAAAAATTCTGATCTATCAAAACTATCTAATCTATCAAAACAAATTGGACAAAATTCTTGTTCGGTAGAAAAATTAACATTTGTTTCTGTTTTTGTTTCTATTTCTCGTCCTATTTCTGGTACTGGTATTGGAGTTCCTTCACGATTTCTTACTAATTGAACATATTGAATCCAACCAAATGTTGCTATAGCTTGCATTTCTGACATTATATGAGAACGTATCTGATCGCTTATCTGATTACGTAACTGAGAACGTCTTGAAGAGTATAAATGTTTAGAAATTTCAACTAAAATTGCATCAGGAATTGTAATTAAAATTGCATTTAAAACTTTCTTACGTGTTGAATCAGAAGGAGGAACTACATGAATGGTTTCACCTGATTTAGGTATTAGTGATTCAAAACCACCTTGAATTTCTGAAATGGCTGCAAAATTTTTTGTTAAACTATCCATATCTTCTTCTCTTCTCATAAAAGAAAAATCACCAGGTTTTGGAATACCTTCTGGTAACACATTTGGAAAAATACGATCACGTACATTTGGATCAGTTATTAATTCAAGAGGATTTATTGCAAGTTTAACTGGTGGTTTAACTGGTGGTTCATTTTCATTATAATAAAGTTTAACTTCAGGAGTATTTTCAGAAATATTACCAGTATATTCTCTTATACCATTCTCTTCTCCCATTGTAAATTTTTTGTATTCTTTATTAATTTTTATTAAAAAATATCTACTACCTGGTATGTTAATTTTTCTAATATCATCTAAAGTTCCAACTAATACATATTCATTGTTTAGCTTGTAATATAAATTTGTCTTCGATGGCAAATACTCCCCTTCTTTTGTTTGTAAGACAGTTAAACCAAATATAACTTCCTTATATATTGCGTTAGGTTGCATATTTAAATTTGCACCACCAATTAGCTTATTTTTTAAATATTTAGCTTTGTATTTTAAATACTTTGCCTTATAGTCCATATATATATATATATATATATAAAAATTTTATTAATTTTTTATTAAGTGATCATATCTTTTTTTATTTGTTTCAACCATATCTCTATAATCATATGTTAAATCAGTAATCATATCAACATATTTCTTTTTTAATTTTTCATCATTTTCATATTCTTTTATTTTAGCATTTAGCTGGGTCTCCTTTTTGGGATCCAATTTAATTCCTGCTGCTGATAACATAGTCTTGGCAAAAAATAATATATTAACTCCACGATCATATAATAGTTCAGCTATATCAGTTTTGTTTTTTGTCTGCCATCTACAAATAAAATCTTCATCAAAATCAAATAGTTGAACTCGATTAGATCTAGGATTAGTATTTAGTATGTTCATACGTTCTGGTTTATTAGGATTAAGATGTTCATCTTTAACAAACTTTTTAATAGCTTGTTCAGGATTGTTTGCATATTCTAAATATTTTTTAGTAGATATTTTGTAGCTAGCATTTCTAAAGGGTATCATTTCAGCAACCTTCTCTAAATCATTTGAAGAATTAACATTAATAACTACATTTTGATTTTGAATATTATTTTGTTGATTTTGAATATTTGTAGTATTTGCAGTATTAGAAGTGTTAGATGTATTATTAGTATTAGAAGTATTATTAGTAATATTATTACTATTTGTTGTATTAGATATAGTTGTAGAATTATATTTTTCGCAAACATTTTTTGAAATATGATAATTCAGTGATCTTTTGTCTGTAAATACTTTTTTACATGTTTCACATTCTAAACTATTTTTACTACAAATATTTTTTGTAGTGTGATTTAAATAATTTTCATATGATGATAGTATTTTATTACATTTTTCACATTTATATTTTTTGTTTTTATTTTTATTTTTTATAAAAGTAATAGGTTCATAAACTTTATTTTTATAATTATTAATTAAAATTGTTATTAAATCATTACAAATTAAATAATTATCCTTATTATGTTCTGTTTTACATAAAAAACAAGTTGACATATATAATTACTATATAATATTTTTTTAAATATTATCTCTTAAAAATATGGGCTAAACTATATTTTTCTCTTAAAATTATGGGCTTTCTCTTAAAAATATGGGCTAATTAAATATTAGATCTGAATTATAATATATTTAAACTTTATTTTAATCTAACATAAGATAATAGAAAAATAATATTTCTTTCTCTTATTTTTATAGTCTTATAGCCCATGTTTTTTAGAGAAGAAATTTTCCAGAGAGAGAGAGCCGGAATGAAGACTGGGAGAAAAATCCTAAAAAATCTCCCAAGTCCATCACAAAACTAAAAATAAATTATTTTTAACAAAATGATCTTTCATTTTTATATTAAAATAATTAAATGGTCTGGATTATACTTGCCAAATAAAGAAAATAATTATTTAGATTATAAAGTTATTATGGTCTGGGTTTTTTCTCTTAAAAATATGGGCTAAGCTATATTTTTCTCTTAAAATTATGGGCTTTCTCTGGAAAATATGGGCTAAAATTTTATGTGGTCTAAATTAAAATATATTTATAAGATATTTTAATTTAAATCAAGATAATAAAATAATAATAATTTCTTCTCCATTTTTTATAGTCTTATAGCCCATGTTTTTTAGAGAAGAAATTTTCCAGAGAGAGAGAGCCGGAATGAAGACTGGGAGAAATATTCTAAAAAATTCCCCAAGTCCAGAACAAAACTATAAATAAAATTATTTATCCAAAATGATCTTTCATTTTAGAAAACAATAATTTTAACTAATTATGATCTTAATATGTCTTGTAATTAAATAAAATAACAATTTAGATTATAAAATAACTTTTAGTCTAAAAATTACTATTACTTGCTAGTATAACCAGAAATTTTAGATGCATTAGTTATAGTTGTTTTAATATATTCAGAAATATTAATACTAATTCTAGCATACTCTGATTCTGGTAAACCCATTGTCTTTAGTTCTGAATAGTATTGAGTCCAACTAGGGTGTGCATCCATTCTAGATTCAATTTGTTTCCACAAGTCTAAAAGTTGTTCAACGCCTCCTTCAATCCCACAATTAAGTCTATCAAGTTCTTCAAAGGGATGGGATGCAAGCACTGATCTTAGTAGTACTTGGAAAAGCACATTGTTTCTAGATATTTTTGATTGGGTAAAAGTGCCATTAGGATCTAACTTGACACGTTCTTTTTGCCACCATAGAACTCGTCTTAAATGACATTCTTCTTCAAATGCAGTAAGAAAGTTTGGCCAACTAAAGCTCAAGTTACTAAGCAAACTTAGAGCTAGAACATTTCCAACATTAGGTGTATTTGCTTTAGTTCTAGAATTTTTGTTAGTAATAAATTGGTTTAGTTGGGTTTCAATTGATTTCTTAAGACTTGGGGTTGAATCAATCAAAAATCCAAATGTTCTTATTAAATTTAACAAACATCTAAACACTACACTAGATGCACGTGTATCAGATCTAGAATCCATAATTTTAACAATCATTGTATTAATAAGATCTGAATAAATACGTGTTGCAGCCAAGTCAAAAGAGTTGATTGACAAACTTTTACCGATTCCAAGAATAGAACCTTTAAGTGTACTAGCCCATTCTGCAGATTCAGAAGAATGAGTTGGATTAATCCAAGCAGGTAAAAAATAGTCAAAAGTTTCTTTAGTTGGATATTGACGTAAATTTTGTTTTGAATAAGCAGAATAACTAATATAATTTCCATCAGTACTTAAAAAGACCATTCGACCTTGAGGTTTTAGCTTGATCCCATAACCCATTATATCTTCTGTGTAATTTGATGTTGTAAACCAACAAAAAATATCAGGATCTATTGTGGGCTTGGAAGAAACTTGAGATTCAGGTTGAACTTGTTGAGTTTTAATTTTCTCAATAATTGCACTAAGTTCTGGAAAAACTAATTCACCATATTTGTTTTCCAGGACTTGGATTGCAGAAACTACTTCTAAATCTGAAAACAAATGACTACAATCTAAACTTGTACTTGTTTCTGGACTTGAAGTTTTAGGTTCTGGAGTTGAAGTTTTAGGTTCAGGAATTTCAATAGAATTTTCTTTAGCATATTTTTCCCACACAATCCTAGTAGTTTCAAGTTGTGATTTAGATTTACATTGAATAGAATCTAAAATTACAGTTTGCATATTTACTAATAAAGAAGTCAGAGTATATGAAGGAGACCATCCAGAACCTTTGGAATTAGCCCATTCATTATGCACATGAGCAAAGTTACCTAAAATATCCAAACAGATAACCATCATTCCTTTAAGAGGTCCATCAGATTTAAAATATGAAGCACCTTCAGTATATCCAAAATCAATAGGGAAACCAACATCAGGGGGTTTAAGAGGGTAGTTATCCGGAAAAAGCACAACCATAGGTATCCAAAAATCATTTGCTTTGAAATAACAAACACATCTTAGTACATTAGATTCATCAGTTTGAACCCAGATGTTACCAAGGGGTTCTTTTTCAAGTTGAGCGTATTCTTTAAGTACACGTTTAACAGTTGCCATAGGTATAATAGTTTTATTTATCTAATAATCCAAGCAATTAAATAAATCAATTTTTTTTAATCTAAGTTAAAATTATTAATGAAAAATTTTATTGTAGGAATTTTAATTATACTAATAGTACTTTATGTACTAATATCAATACCAACACAAAATCAGTTAACAGCTCATACAGCAAAGGCTTTAGTAATTACATGTATGGATTTTAGATTAATAGATGATGCAGTATATTTTTTAAATAGTAAAGGTTATAATAATAATTATGATAATATAATTTTAGCAGGTGCGAGTTTAGGATATAATCAAACTAAATATGATAGTTGGAAAAAAACAGTTGATGATCATATTGGATTGGCTAAAAAACTTCATCATATTAAAGAGATAATAGTTATTGATCATATGGATTGTGGAGCATATAAGCTATTTTATGAGAAAACTAAGTTATCAAGAACTGAAGAAATAAAACTTCATAAAGAAAATTTTGCTAAATTTGAAAAACTAATTTATCAAACATATCCAGAATTAAAAGTATATTGTTATTTAATGGATATTGATGGAAAAATAGTTCATGTTTAATCTAAAATAACTAATTAAGCTATTTTAGAAAATAAATTTAATAAGAGACAATATAAGTTTCAAGAAGTTCTTCTTCATTTGCAATTTTATGATCAGGTTTAAAGCTTTGATCAATTGTTCCATGTACACGAGCAATTTCACCTTCAGGAACAGTAACAAGTGAAAGGTCACGAGTATCATTTGATGTATTTGTTTTAATAGTTAAAACTATATGTTCACCTTCTTCAGCCCTGCCAATATATATACCCCAGTAATAAGAGAGAGATTCAAAATTAAAGTTAATAGCAACTAAATCTCCTCTTTTGGATTGTGCAATATCAGTACCATCGGGGTATAGTTGTGGTTTTTCGGTTTCATTAACAATTTTACCAACTTTATTATGTAAAAATTCTTTAAAGTTTTCTAAAATAACATCTGCTAAATCTTCAGGATTACCATTACGTTTATGGTCTTTATAATTACAATTACCAATTTGAGTAATTAAGTTAATAATACTTTGTGGTGGTTTAATTCCGCCATAGTTAGAAAATTCAGCAGAAAAGACATTTGATGAAAAAATTCTTTTAAAATTATCAACAAGTACTTCATCAACATTATTTTTAGTAATATGTAAATCCATACCTGCATATTTAATTGTTGGTTCAGAGTCTCCAAAAAAGTCAGCATTTAATTTAAATTCAATATTTGAACCTGCAGAAACTGTATCAAATCCAATTCCATCTTTTAAATCATCAAAACAAGAGTCAAATAAAACTAGTGCACCCATATTTGGTACATAATAATCAATACCTCTAATTTTATATTTCCAATAACCAATAGAACTATCAGAATCTAAATCTTTAATAAATATATTTCTTGACCATCCCATTTCTTTAATTGCAATTCTCTTCAAATCCATTACATAAAATGCAATTAAAATTTGAAATACAACACTACGCCATGTAAGTTCATCATGAATACCTGTGTTTAGTTGTTTACGAATTGGACCTTCATCAATAACATATGAACGTGTAGACCAGTTAATAATATTTTGATTAGGGGCTTCAGTTAATGCAACAACGCATTTGGATGATCTAGCTCTAATATCAATTTCAACTTTTGTGTTAGAAAGATCAAAAACAACAACCTTTTTATCATCAGAATATTCATATTTGTGTTGTTTTTCAATTTTATCAATAGCAGATTTGGAAGTATTAGTAGCCAAGTAGTCAGCCATTTTATCTTTGGAAAGTACAAGTCCATGAGTTTTATCAGCAGTAATCATTGCATTAATTGTATCTGAGAACATAGAATTTTTAAGAATTTGGTTTGAGTTTTCAAATTCAAAATTCTTATCAACATATGATTGTTTTAAAGCCTTGAGCTTTCCAAAATCTAATCCTGAATTTGCAGTAATATAATATGAATATAAGAAAGGGAAATGTGGACATATCTTCTTCTTTAAAATTTCTTCTCTTATATACTGATAAAACATTATTTCTCTCCAAACATCTGAAAATTTCTTCTTAATTGCAGAATGATTTAATCTGTTAGCAAGTTCATCATAAATATTCATTCCATAAATTCTAACATTTGCACCAACTGAATCTTTTGCACACATTAAAAAGTTAGCAGTTTTATAAAGTCTAACAGGATAACAAGATCTAAACATAACAAAATTATCAGGAAGTGTTCTATAAGGGTTATTTGTTAAACGTGAAAAATGATATGGGTTAATTTCTAACATTTTCATGTATGATAACAAATTAATAATTTCTGGTTTGCCCTTGGTAGCATCAGAAAAACCAATATGTTCACCGTCACCTTTCTTAACTAGTATAGATCTAATATATGAATAAAGAATTTGTCTTTCACCAAGTGTTGTCATTCTATTATGTGTAACATGAGTAGGTGGAAGAATATCCTCGAATATTTCACCTGTTGAAGTAAGTGCACCATCAGCACCTTGAATAGAAATATTATATTTTTTAACAATTGGAACATTATGTTCATTAAAATTCCATGGAACCATATAAGTAGTTGCAATTGGTGAAGTAAATGGATTTGGCATTGGAACTGTTGTTGATGGATATACTGGTGCTCCTGCAGGTTTAGAATCTTTTTTACCTAAAATAGTATCCATTACTTTCATTTCAACAATAGGTTTTGGTGGTTCTTCTGGTTTAATCATTCTTTCTTTCATTTGTTCTTGTTGTTCTCTATCCCTAAAATAAACAGTTTTAGCTTTCTTTTCATCATTTGTAATTCCAGGATCATTTATTAAACCTTGAAATTTTGGTATAATACGTGCACCTCCTTTCATTTTTTCTAAATTATTTTTCAAAAAAAAAAATTAGAAGCTTGGGGGTTGGCAATATCAATATATTCGGATGAGGTAGTTGCCCCACCCATTTGACCCATTGAACTCATTCTCAAGTCAGCAGAAGTTTTGGCTAATCCACCCATTGAACTCATTGCACTCATTCCACCTACTGGGGGCATGATTCCTAATTTAACGAGTTGATCATTTGAAATTTGTCCATTTTCAAATCCATTCATTTGTCCCATTGGAGCCATGGGCATATTCATTCCCATTTGATTCATACCCATTTGATTCATTCCCATAGGCATATTCATTCCCATTTGGCCCATAGACATCTGATTCATTTGTTCTATTCCACCCATAGGATAACTTGTTCCAGTAGAAGCATAAGCTTGATTATTTTCAGATTCTAATGAAGAAAGTGAATCAGGTAATTCACTTCCAGTGTCTCTAGAGTTTGATTTTAAAAACATAGAGTCAGAGTTAAGATAACGAACTCCTTTAATAACTCTAGAATTACTAGATTTTTTCCCACCATTTTGTATATTTAAAAAACTGGTATTCATTATAATATTAGAAAGTATAATATTTTTACTGTTATTTTGTATATTACCAATTATTTCCTTAATATTTTCTTTACAAGATGAGTCTGTAACCATTGTTTCTAAATCATTTAAAAACATTAATAAATCATATGTATTATTAAGCTCTTTTTTATTATCTGATAGTCCATCATTTTCTGCAAATTTAGGAATATAAGATTCAGAAAAGAAACCAAGTTTAACTTCATAACCCTCATCTGACATTTTTATTTGATTTTTTCCAACTGAATATACATTTGTTTTTGGTTTTTTATTATAAAGTAGTACAGTATCACATGTTAAATTGTTTTTTCTAAATCCAGGATAAGCCTGTTGTGATAATGCAAGTACATGACCAACTTGAAAAATTATAGATTTAATTTGTTCCCATGTTAGTTCGGAAGCAATTTCAGAAAGTAGATCAGTTTTAAAAAAGTGTTCTGAAACAGTAACATTAATAATTTTATTTTTTTTGTCTTGAATATCTTTAAAATCAGCATAAATTTCAGGATAGTTATCAATAAAATCCATTAGCAAATCTAGTCCAACATCTAAATTCATAATATTAAGTAATATTCCTTTAGTTTTTTGTGTAACAACTAAATCACTTAAAAGCCAAGTAACTAATGAATTAGTATTTTCAGATGATTTTAAATTTGATTGTGCATCTATATCAGTAAGTAGTTGAAGTTGAATATTTGTAGAGTAAATGTCTGCTTGTCTTTTAAACATATAAATATTTTTCTTTCTCCATTGCCATTTAATGTTAGCATTAAATATACTATTAATAAGTTGTTTTTGTTTTAATTTATCAGGAATTAATTTAATATCTTCAATTGTAATATTCTTATAGTCTAGATTGTCTAATTCATAACATCTTGATGAATCGGATTTTGAATTATAATTATAATCAAATAGTATTCCCGCTAAAAAATCAATATCAAGATATTCTTCTGGATATGTTGGTGAAATCATATTGTTCTAATAATATAAAACAATATAATTTTTTTCTTTAACAAATTAATTTATTTATAAACTTGTAATACTCGAGCAGAAGGTTCTCCGTTTGTTTCTATCCAATTTGGTAACCAGTATCCAGGAATTACACCATTTGATGGTAGAGTTGTTTTATTAAATAGTTCATTAAATTTCTTTCTATAATAATAAGATTCTTTTGATTTACACATAGAGTACCAATTCATATCTCTCATTTCAAACTCCCTATCAGATACTTTTTCATTAATCCATTCTGTAATTAGTTCAAACCATGATTTTTCTTTAGATGAAACACCATCTGAAAATGCCTCTTTCTTTCTATATAGAACTTCTTTGGGTAAAAGATCTGGATAAAGTTTTGCAAATGCATCCCTAATTAACTGTTTTTCCATTCGGGTTTTAGTGGGAATTTTTAGTTCGGAATCTATTTGCATATAGTAATCAACAAAGTCTTGATCTAAAAATGGGAGTCGTGCTTCTAATCCATGTGAACTAATACATCGGTCAACTCTTAGTCCATCAAATCTATGAATTTGTTTGACTAGCTTAACAGATTCCTCTTGAGCAGCTTGAGAATTTGGTGCCAAATAAAAATATAAATAACCCATTTCTACTTCATCTGCCCCATCCCCATTTAAAATTACTTTGATATCTGTATTTGAACTAATATATCTACCAAGAAGAAGTTGACCAACAGATGCTCTTATAGTTGTAATATCCCAAGTTTCTGTTACTTGAATCACTTGATCAATTGCATTCAAACCCTCTTGTGCAGTAAAAAATACTTCAGTATGGACTGTTTTAAGATGTTCTGAAACTTTCTTTGCATATTCCAAATCTGTTCCTTTAGACATTCCAATTGAAAATGTTTTTAGCCCTGTGCAACCAAGTAACTTAGATGCAATTGCACAAACTAAAGAGGAATCTAATCCTCCTGAAAGAAGCGCACCAATAGGTCTATCAGAGTCAAGTCTAACTTTAACTGCATTAATTAACCTAGAAGTAATTTCCCAATCCATAGATTTGGTTAAACTAGTATTTATTTTATAGTCATATTGATAATACTGTTTAAATTTTTGTGAATGTTCAGTAATTTCTAAAATATTACCAGGTGGAAAAACTTTGCCCTCATCTACAGACCCATCTATTACTCCTGATAGTGTTGATGCAAAAAAAAGATTAGATCCAGCCCTATCAAAAGAATAAAATAAAGGTCTAACACCAATTGGATCTCTACATAAGTAAGTTTTATAATGTCCATCAGAGATTTCAGTTAAAGCAAAAGCAAATTCACCCCTCAACTCCTTAGCTACATGTTCAATAGATTTTAATTTAAAATATAGATGTGCAATTATTTCACAATCAGAATCAGATTTTAAATCGTGGGTTAAATCATATTTTTCAGCAAGTTCTTTATAATTATAAATTTCTCCATTGGATTGAAGTAAATACATTTTATTGGATTGATAGAAAATAAAAGGTTGGTCGCCCAATGGTGTTAAATCATGAATTGCTAATCGGTGAAATCCATA
>JACCEA010241091.1_pt1 | contig 14272 bp, 20 predicted proteins | sample 7449851 | NCBI WGS metagenome assembly JACCEA01 (sample SAMN15323453, study PRJNA562643) | freshwater metagenome | isolation source: river surface water | place: USA:Blue River Watershed | collected 2017-08-18 | reverse complement strand
TTTGGTCAATCAAGACAGTGAAAGTAAAAGTGCCAGCGCCTATGCAATACGAGGATATGCGTTCTATCGAAGCAGCCAAGCAAGGAGGCGAATCAAATGGGACAAGCTAAACAACGTGGAACTTTCGAGCAGCGCCTTGCCGCTGCGCAGGAACGGGATGCCGCTGCCAGGATGGAGCGCAAGCGTATCGCTGCTGAGCGTGAGGCTGAGTGGCGGCGTCTTGATGAAGAGGTCAGGGAGCGTAGGGCAAAGGCTCAAGAGGCGCGCAGAAAAGAGCGCATTGCTGCCGGGCTAGACCCTGATGACCCACCAGAGCAAAGACAGTACAGCGCATTTGGGCGCAGTCGCGTAGCTTCATCACTTCGCGCCGGGGTTTCGGTTGCGTCTATTGCAGTAGCTATGGCTGCTTGCATGGTGGTTGTGCCATCGAGAGGCGGCAAGCATCAGGCAACCATGAAGATTCGAGAACTGATTAAGGAGCTGCTGCTATGACGCCAAGACTTACTGTTGTGGAAACAATAGACTATTTATCCGCATGTCTTCACGATATGGAGGTTAAGGCTTTTAAGACGCAGCAAATTACTTACCACTGTGGGAACCGGATCAAACTGCCAATTTGCGCGAGGGAAAGCGACATAGAGATGTTTCGTACCGTCATGAATTCGGCTTATGAAGTGATGGACAGGCATGGAATAACAGCGCATTTGCTAAACGATATTAAAGCTCAGTGCGTAATCTCAATGGCGAACCAATCAGCAGCCGCTGAACTGGCAAAGCAGGATAAAGGATAGTCGCTAGAATGACTACAGAATCACCAAGTAAAACAGCCATGCCAGAAAAATACAACCTGCTTTCAGGAGTAGAGCCACCAACACCGGATGAGATTCGAGCGGTTCGCACGGATGCTGGGTTATCGCAGGCTGATTGTGTAAAGATCATTGGAGCAAAGGAGCGCTACCGTTGGTCTGAGTACGAGCGCGGCATTCACGCTATTGACCTCAATCGCTGGGCAGTCTTTTTGCTGTCCATTGACCGGCACCCAATCTACAGCTTGAAGGCTGCAGGGAAGAAGGGTCGTTGATTTATTTGCTTGCAATGTGGCGATAATAGCTACACAATCACAGCAAATGCAGAAAATCAAAGAAATGGATTTTTTATGATCAAAGGTATTCTCAAATTCAAAAAGCTGCGCCCTGATGCAGTAACTCCAAAGTACGCAACACCGGGCGCTGCATGCTTTGATATTGCGGCCATCGTGCATGAGTCGTTTGATTCATTCCCGGTCTGCCCAGGCAATACGGCTTATTTTTCCACTGGGCTGTCGTTTGAGGTTCCTGAAGGCTGGGTGATGCTGATCTATAGCCGTTCAGGTCACGGATTCAAGAACGGCGTTCGACTGTCCAACTGCGTCGGCGTGATTGATAGCGACTATCGTGGAGAGGTCAATGTAAAGCTGAAAAACGATGGAGAAATAGAATTCAATGTCCGTCACGGCGACCGTATTGCCCAGGCAATGCTTGTCGAGTGCGGTCAATGGGATTTGATTGAATCCGATTCATTGAGCGAGACTGAGCGCGGTGAACGTGGTTTTGGCAGCACGGGAACGCCATCGTGAAAAGAATACCAATCCAGGCAGGCGACAAGGCCATTGTCATCCATGGGTTTATTCCCCAAAGCCCAAATGTCGGCAAGACGGTTGTTGTCAAGACAAAGCAGGGTGAGCACTCGAAATATGGGGTGATCTGGCGCTGTGAAGGTGAAGGGGTTTCTTAGGTGGACGATTCGGGGCAAGCTGTTGCCGTTGGATGGGCTGATTTCCCGGCGATCTGGCTGCAAAAGATTGACCCATTGACCGGTTTGCCTGAGCCGATGGAAGAGTCAAATCATCTTGTGGAGCATTCATCATGGGCGTAGAAAAGACGTTGGAACTGAAGGGCGCAAAGCTGAATGCGGCTGTTGCCATTTCCCTTGGTGCGATCATTGTCCGATGGGACAAGGACGGCATTGCCTGGGTGAGTGGGCTTGGCAATGCGCCCGGTAGCACCATCACATGCCCAAACTATGTGGGGTGCAATGGTCACTATGCAACCGAGTTGATCGAGTCGGATCGCATCAGTGCCATTTGGGATGATGCTACTGGGCTGTGGCGTGCCGGTGCGATGGTTTCAATCCCTGGTGATTTGATGTACCGCCTGGATGGGAATTTCAGCACTGGCACGACAAAGCTTGAAGCTTGCATGAGGCACTTCGCAGTTAGACGTGTTGGCGAAACGGTAGCGCTGTGAACGACAACGTAAGGCCATGGCCCAAGCCTGCTGGCAGGGCAGATGCACCACTTCCAAAGCCCATAGTTCGCCCATGCGACTATGGTTTGATGAATGCAATTCGTGGCCTGGAAACCCAGCTTGGGACCATAGAGGCCTACAACAGGCTGGCACATGCATCTGCGGCATTGAAAGCCAAGATTGATGAGGGCAAGGCTGTAGCGCAGCATCCAATGTTTGCCGTAAGCGCAGGATTCAGGGAAGAGCGGTAATTGGCGCGGTGTTGCGCATCAGGCGGTGCGCAAAATCATTGGCATGTTAAAAGCTGCCGATCTTGTCGAAATGACCACCCATTGGCTGGGTTGCCCAGTCGGTGGATACCTGGGGTCAAACTACGGTTCTGACCTGAAGGATTCGCTGCAAAAGCCGATTGGCGCAGGCTTTGCAAACCGCTCTCTCGCCAAGCTGCGCGAAGATATACCCATCATTGGGCAGTTGCCAGGGGATGCACTCAATATGTATGCGGTTCCCGCTGGACCTGAGCGGGTGAATATCGCTATTGACGTGGCCGGTAGCTGGGTCGAGGGGGGTGGCAATGCTGCTGTTTGAAGACTTCAAGGCGGCTGTCGAGTCCAAGCTTGCATCAAACCCTGATGCGGCCATGGCCTACAACGCTGGCGACCCGCGACTTTTGGCGCAGATTGATGCTGGCGCAGTCATGCTTTCCATGGTGTCCGCGCAAATTGATGTTGCCGAGGTGGAACCATTCGTGAAGGCCCGAGACGGCACGGTCTTGGCCGATGCCGCACTGAAGGGTATTTTGCCGCTGGCGAGGGCCGCATCAGTGACCATCACGGCCAAAAACAACAATATCGCGCCTGTCACGGTAACTACCGGGCGCGTCATTCTTGACACAAAAGGGCGGCAATACCGGGTGATGGCTGGGGTCACAATCCCGGCTGGTGGAGCGGTCAATCTAACCGCCGTTCAGGGGGTAGTGCGTGTGGTAACGCATGTCGTGGCCGGTGCTTGCCCGTTTTATGAGATTCAGGTGCCAGCATCGCAGACAGGAATGCATCTTGTCGGGCTTGAGATTTACAAAGACACTGATGCCTACGCTTATGCGCCTGACTTCAATAACGTGGCCGAGGATGATCGCGTTTACTTGGTTGAGACGGATGAATACCGGCGTCTTTGGGTGCGGTTCGGGGCCGCTGTCAATGCGCTTGAAAACATCATTGGGCACCAAGTAGAGAACGGTGATGTGTTTGAGCTTGAGCTAACTGAGTGCGATGGCCGGATTGATTTGTCGGTGGGAGAGCAGTTCGCCTTTGAGAGCATCGGTGCGCTGGCGGAAAACGATGTTCAGTTCACCCTGCTGTCAGTCGAGAGCACGGGGGAGAACCCGCTTTCCATAGAAGTCATGCGGATGTTGTCCAAGTACCCGGCGCTCTACGATAGCAATGCTGTGCACCTGGGGAACTTTGATTTTCTTTTGCGCAGGCACATCGTCGGATTTAATTTTCTGGCGGTCTGGAATGAGCAGATCGAAGAGTCAGTTCGCCCACCATCTGTTTTCAATATCAACAAATTGTTCGTGTCGTTTGAGTTGCCATCCATGTCGGTCCCTGCCGCGCAGGATGCCATTCGCAAGGTGGTTGCGAGAGCGGATGACAGTCTGAAGGTGGTTTTTGTTGGGCAGCGGGTTGTAGAGGTGCCTGTTACGGTGTCGGCTGAGGTTGGCATCATCCATGACACGGCCATCATTCAGGCGCAGGTTCAAACCATCCTTCTGGACAACTACGGCGCAGGCAGTGTCAATGCATCCAGGGGGCTTGCCAAGGTATTCCGGGTCCAGGAGATTCATGGTCTGCTAAAGGCCAGCATCCCGGCGCTGCAGGATCAATTGAGCGACTTCAATGTGACTGTTGGGGCGATACCTTCGCCACTGCCAGAGGATTACCGCTATATCAGTCTTTCGGCGCTCACGGTGACGGTGAGTAATGTCCAACACAGTGTTGGCTTGTGGAGCCATTGAGATGGACCCCCTACTGACCCCGCATGAAACCATTCCGCATGCCCTTGAGCCGCTTGCCAATAGCCACGATGCGGATGCCTTGGAGGCGGCGTTCAAGGCCGCATTCATGCAGGTTTTCGAGGAACTGATACGAGACAGGTTCAATCGCGTCAATCTGTATGGCATCTCACATCGCGGCGATCAGGAGACGGTGGAGCGCTTCACAAAGCAGGACGGCATTGCCATTTACCGTGCCAATGCAGACGTGTTCCTGAGAGAGCTTTACAGGGGGTGGAAGGGCAGAAACCAGCGTAGAGGCTTGGAGTTCTTGCGCTTTTACCTGCAGATGATTTTCCCCAACAAGTGGGAGTGCAATCAGCTTTGGCACCTGACGCTTGGGACATACCCCAATGCGGTTTCTGTGGACGAATCGCCAGGAGCAAGCTTTCTGACAAGCCGGGTAGCAGTCAGTATTGATTCGCCATCTGTTGACGAAACCATTCTGCTGCAAAAGATCACGCCCGCACTGCGCTCAGTGTTGGCCGCAAAGTTCGTTTTGCTGATCCGGTCGGTGCACGCCTTTTCCGCGCAGATGGTTGTTGGGACTGTGGCAATGAATGGGCAATCAGCCGTTTTTTCTGGAACGGCATCGTAGAGGTACATCATGGAAAAAAGAACCGTCAAAACCACATACTGCGTGCAAAACCGGCATCGCAAGCATACCGGTGCAGCGCGGAATTTTGACTGCGCAGCACTGGCGCAATTGATCAATGGCCCTGAAGTCCAGGAGCGAGTGAAGCACCGCGATATGTACGGCTACTTTGGGCATTGGCCGCGAGTCAAATTCGGCATGAATCCGGCTGAGGGTGGGGTAGTTGACGGCAAGCCCATTGCCATTGAACCGGCGTTCGTGACAACCAGCCTATCAGCAGATGCGCAGGGCAACATCACGCACGAAGCCGAGTTCCTTGAGACGGCGCCTGGGCGTGGTGCTTACCGCTTGATGCAGTCCCAAAAAGGCGGGTTTTCGAGCGCGATTGATACCCGCAAGCGTGGGAATGTGGATTACCCGTTGGCCTTCTACGGCTTTGACTACGTGCTGTCGCCAAACTTCAGCGGTAACCGGCCATACAGCATGAAGCTTGACTCCATGAGCGCGGATGAACTGGCCGAATACGCTGAAATGCTGGATGACGCCAGCGGCACTATCGGTGTGCTGGACAAGTACATCCTGGACCTGGAAAAGGCGCTTGACGATGCCACGGCTGCGCTGCAGCGGCGCGAGCAAGATGTGGAGGTCTTGCTTGGCATGGTGGCGAGCGACAAGGCTGCGACGGCATTGGACAGTGCTGGCTTTACAAGGGTGACAAGAATTGACCCATGCAGGACGTTTGACGCCATTCTTGGCGTGAGCAATACCATTCACCTTGAAGGCTATGCCCCGTTGCCTGCTGAGCCAGGGGATCAGTCGCGCATGACTGGGTTCGTTGATGCCGTGGCTGAGCGCCTGTCGAAGGCCAGAGCATGAGCAAGATTGGGCGCACGGAGACGGTCAAACAAGGGATTGGCCTGTACCTTGGTCGGTTCTACTCGGACTACTTTTACCCCGACACGGCGGCAAGCGAGGAATGGGCGGCGCGTGGCCTTGCAAAGTCCATGCAGTTCGCGCCAGGGAGACTCATTGACAACGCCGACGCCATGATTGAAAAATGGCGTGCCAATGACAATACCGGGCTGAAGGGCACCAGCAGCTTTTTGCCCAATGTCATTGTGGCGGTCGGCAAGGATTACACGCCAGTGCTGGGCGACTATGCGAACCAGTTGCCAACATGGCAGGATTTCATATTCCCGAATGACCCGCAAAACAGGCGTTTTCAGATGCGCCTGATGCAGGGTGACGTGCGTTGCCAAGTCGCCATCTTTGCGGCTGAGGAAACCACGGCCAAATCCATTGCAATGCAGCTTTGCCTGTACATCAAGGCAAACCAGAATCGCACGTTCGCGCACACCGTCGAGTTCGCCGGTATCACGTCGAAATGGCCGGTGCAGCTTACGACGCCTGACGTGAGCATCATCCCTATTCCGATGCAGGAACAGGTGAATTTGACGGTGCTTACCGTCGATTTGATGCTGCGGGCGAGCGTGCCGATTTTCAGAAGCCCATCCGTATCTGATGCCAGGGACGGTAAAGGAAACCCGGTCAATCCTATGGATGCCAACAACCCGGATGGCTTTGCCAATGTCTCACAGGTAAGCGGTGACAACAAGGCCAGCAAGCGCACATTCATGGTGGCAGACCCCGCATCAACCCAGGAGAACCCCAATTGGCCGAAACCCTGAAAATCCAGGCGAACATTCAAGGCTTTTCCAAGGACAAGGGCATTACCATCTTTGGTGCGCTCTCGCTGGATACCGGTGTGGCCGTGGTTGCCAAGGAAGCCACGTTTACCAACACTGCGCACGATGGCTTTTATGTCATCAGCAGCGCAAAAGGGCAGGAGCGGCGCGATCTGTTGTTCACAGTCGAGGAACTGCAGCAGGCCATTGCAGCCTACATCGAACTTGATGCCCGTGGCGTTCTGGTAATCGGGGATGCATTGGCCCGGTACAACCCGCAGTCCAAGTATGACCATGACGGCTTTGACGAAAAAGGCCCGAAATACCGTCTCTCGCCCGACATCAACAGCGGTCACATTGCCGTGATGGCTATTGCCATGGTCGCAAAACGCATGGTCGAGGCCAAGCCCGTTGCTGCTGGCATTGATGATGTGATGGATATGTACGAGGCGGTTGGGATGGGGCGTGCGGTAATTACCGACGACGATATGCCTTCATGGCTTTGATACTTCAGTTGGAAAGGCCGCTTTTGGGCGGGCGTTTGACGTGTCGATACCACTGAACCCGATCATCACAAATCCAGGCATGGCGGCGGCAATTGCGGCTGCTGGAAATGGCCTGAGTCTGGCGATAACGCATCTGCAGCTTGGGACTGGTACCTATGTGCCTGCCGCATCGGGTTCCAACGTCCAAGCGGCTTTGGTGGCCCCGGTTTCTGGTGTGTATGGTGTGCAGCCGATTGCGGGTGGCGGTGTGCTTCCATCTGGATTTGGCTTTCAGGTGTCAGCTTTGTTTCCCGAGCCTGTTGCCGCCTTCTTTGTCGGTGAGATTGGTTTTTGGGCTGGCGCCCCAGGTGCGCCGGGTAGCACGCTGTTTGCCGTGTATTCGCAGACTACGCCATTCATCTGGCGTGCGCCCATGTCGGGGGATTACGCTGCCACCTTTGTTGTTGCCATCAATGCATTGCCGCCAGGGTCTGTGACCGTCACTGTTGACCCCATGCAAAGCCTTGCTATCGCGGCGATGAACACCCTGATTCTTGAGCATTCTGGCTCATTGAGCGCACACGACTATGCGGCAAGTCGGACACGGAGAATGTTCCGTGGCAGCTTCTAAATTCAAGGCTTAGAAAATGTCTATTTCATCATCACCCTATGGCGTGAATTTCCCAGGCTTGACGCCAAACGCATGGACTCAGGTGGGGGTTAACGCCCCTGCCGGTAAGCATCGTTGTGTCTCGATAACCGTAAATACCGGCTTGGCCGATGTGGTCAGTGTCCATATTGGAACGGCAAGCCCAGGAGCGGGCAAGCCAAGTCTTTGGAATGCCGTCTCATTAGATGATGGTGGTGGGAAGTCATCCGTTCCGCATATGGTCACATCTGGCGAGGGCGTTTGGGTCAAGTCCGTGCTTGGCTATGTGTCTGGCCGAATCGAAGGTTTTGAGGAGGATAACTAACATGGGTTACTCACAATGGCCTGCGAGTGGGGTTAGCGCCGTATCGTCATTTATTCAATCCGCATCGCCTTTGCTGGTGGCTGGGTCAGCCCAGATTCCTAAAAAGACCATCCGCATTGAGGCTTTGATGTGTGGCGGTGGTGGTGGTGGCGGAAACCCTGGTGGCGGTGGATTCGGTGGCTTGTTTGTCATCGAGATACCGAATCCAGGGTGTTTGCTGTACCTTGACCACGTAATCGGCGCTGGTGGACTTGGTGGTGACTCTTCAACCTATGCACAAAGAGGCGGGACTACAGCCGTTTACTGTAATGGAACCTTGCTTGCTGCTGTGGGTGGCGGTGGGGCTGGCACATCAAGGACTGCTACTGATCCTGTGAATGGGTTCCCGTCAATGGGTAAGTACGGAGGATGCGGCGGCGCTCGCGGTCTTGGTGGTCGCCCCCCATTGGGCAAGATCATTTGGACGCCATTTGACGCTATCGAGCCAGCATCTACGCCACAAATCTTCGTTCCAGTCGTTGATTTTGTGAACCCGGTCGGATTGCCGTATGGGTCTGGTGGGTGGGGGGCAACCCGGACACCGAGCGCGACATTCCCAATGCCCGGTGGTGGGGGGATTTTTGCGCAGAACCAAGCTGTTATTGATGCCTATTCGGCTGGCTACATGGGTGGTGGTGGTGGTTTCAATCAGGATACCGTTGGAACACCACGAACAGGTGCCCCAGGCGGTTCTTTGGAATCCGTTTCTGTTTGGGGGCTTACTGGTTTTGCGGGTGGTATCGGTGGAACCAGCACGGGTTCTACGACAAATGCTGGTGGTGGCGGTGGTGGCGGCGGGATGCTGGGCGCTGGTTCTAACGGTGGCCCAAGCCAGAATTTGGCTGCATACACCTATGGACAGGGTGGACTAGGCGGTGGAGGTGGTGGTGGTCATTGGTCACTTCTGGGCGCTGGTGGCAAAGGTGGCGATGGATTCATCATGTACCGCTTTTACATTGGGAGATAAGAATGCGGGTAGCTGTAATTGGTAAAGACAACCGTGTCGAGAATTTGATTCTTGCTGGCGAGTTGTCCAATGAAAATTGGGTGCAAATACCTGACGATAGCCCGGTCCAAGCTGGGCATTCATACGACAAGGAAAGCGGGGAGTTTTTAGCACCTGAAGTTCAACATGAGTCTGTGCAGGAAAAACGAATCATCACGAAAAAAGCCTTCTTGATGCGCTGGACGGACGATGAAGCTATTGCCATTGACCTTGCGAGCATTCATGACCCTGCAGCAGATGCGCAAAGCCAGGAGCGGTCTGCATATTTGCGCAGGCAGAAAGAAATCCAATCGCAGGCAACCTACATTGACCTGGACGACAAAGACACGCAGCGCGGTGTATTTGGGGCCATGCAGTTGCTGGAGGCTATGGGCAAGGTGGCTGAGCACAAGGCTCGGTTCGATGAATTCATCAACGCCCCCGTACAGCCTGAAGAACGGTACACGGGGCCGCTGTGACAACCAGCTACACAAGCGCTGCTGAATTCGTTCGCATCGTCAGGAACTTTGCGCAGAACACGCCCGATTGGGCCGTGGCTGTGCGGCATTGGGTCACGCCCGATGAAATCCTTGATCCAACGAAGATTTCTATGCGCGTTTACGGCAACCGCAATGAGTTTCTTGCCGTCATGGCCGCTGCTGGCACAGACTCGCTTGAGCAGGCTATCACGCAGCGCATGCTTGTCATGCCGACATTTCCGCAACTGAATGCCATCAAGGTGCGATGCGGTTTGTCAACGGATGCCCAAAGCAGGCCGTCAGCCTTGGCGAAATCGCCAATCATTGGCCGCTGAGTGACGTAGATCATGGCGGTCAACCCAAAATCCAGAATCGAAGGCCTGTTCAGCAAGGTTGGGTATGGTGCTGAGCGCGAGGGCAGGGCGGCATCGGACGCATTCCAGCGCAAGGCGGCAAAAACCATCCTTGCGCCAATGGATGTGGCCGGGGAGTACGACTTCAAGCGGGTGCTGTTTACCACGCTTGGTGGTCAGATTCGCCCCATCACGGTACAAGACCTTCAGACGTTTCAAGCCAATGTGCGCAAGCTGGGCAAGAAATTCAAGGGTGGCATTACGGCGCAAGGTGTCATTGACCACTCACTGAAGGAAGACCTGGACCGATCCAATGCTGAAATTCGCGTTGCTACCGTGTCCCAGGTCATGAATGGCACCCTGCACATGATTACCAATGCAGGCCCGAATTCTGACGTTCGCAGGCACCATGTCACGATCCAGTTCCCCACCTATTCGGCCTATGCAGCAAGCCCGCAAGAGCCAAAAAAGGCGGCGGCGGCTATGGTGCGCGGCCCGGTGCGCTTTGACTGTGACTGCGGGCGACATCGCTTCTGGTTCCGCTTCATTGCCACGAAGGGCAATTTCAACGCTGGCCGCGACGAACCGGGGTTCCCCAAGATCAGGAACCCCAAGCTTCACGGCGTTGCTTGCAAGCACGTCCTGCGAGCCATGTACGCCTTGCTGCATGACCAAATCGTCAGGAACGTGTGCGCCAGGATGATCGAAAATGGGCAGCAGTTCGTGCACAAGAAAATCGTGCAGTCCAATGCCGACATGCGCAAGCAGGCGAATGCACAGCTTGAGACACGGGCAAAGCGCGGTACCGCGATCCGGCAAACGGCAACCCAGGTGCTGAAGGCCAGCATGAAAAAGGCGGTCGCCCAGGTTGCAGAAAAAGCCAGGAAACGGGCGGCGAGCGCCACCACGGACCTGAATGCAGCCATCCGCAAGGCCGCAAAGCTTGGCGTGTTGACGCCTGCACAATTGGCCGCTGTGGCTGCGATCCTCAAACAAAAGGGCTAACCCATGCTTTCCGTAGTGCCAACAACCATCAACGCCAGTCGCAGGCTGGTTGTCCTTCGCCATCCCAATGCCATGGAGTGCGAGGTGTGGAGAAAGCAGGTTTCAAGGACCGAGCTTACCGGTGGCGCCCCCAATGACACGCTTGGCGGGTTGCCCACCATGGGCGGGCTTGGCATGCTTTCCGGTGAAGATGAATCTGATGTGACCTGGACCCAGGTAGGGGATGCAAAAATTCTCTTTGGCGGGGTATTCCAGGGCACATCCGAGGTGGACGCAGACAATGGCCTTGTGCCGGTCCAGCAAGGCGATGCCCAGATAGAGTGCATCTTGGCGCCGAATGCTGACGGGTTCTTTGTGACCGAGCGAAACGACCTTGTGATGGTGCTACCCGGTGGCGGCATTGTCTTGCCCTATGAGGTCGTGGACGAAGTGGGAAGCATCAACATCCCACCCTATACCCGTAAATACATCCTGAACGCACGGGATGATTTGAGCTACATCCCAGGTATCAGCGAGGCTATGCAAGCCCGCGATCCTGTCTGAGTTTGCCGGGATGCTGTACATGGGTATCAACCCCATGGAATTTGTTCTTTCTACCGGTCAGAAGCCGCCAGCATCCCGGCGATCCATTTGCGGTAATTCCGAAGCCTGCCCGTGGAGCAGCAGGCAAAAATCAATGAATGCCAAATACCCGTGGTGACGCATTCACGCGCATTCAAAACGCGGCCAGACTCACAAACCCCGAGCCTACCGACGCTCAAAAGCTGAGCGGCGAGTACAAGAAAGGCACGGTGATCATTCACGGCCTTGTGATTGACATCGAGAACGCGAGAAGCACCTCCCGCACCGGCAAAGGTGAGGATGGCCGCACATGGCGCAACCTCATGCCTGACCACTATGGTGACATTCGCGGCACGATGGGCGCTGATGGCGATCCTATCGATGTGTGGGTAGGCCCATGGCCCGAAGGCAAGAAGGTGTTTGCCGTCAATCAGTTGTTTGTGGCTGGCCCCAAGAAAGGCCAGTTTGACGAACACAAACTGATGATTTGCTATCCCACCATGGAGATGGCACGAAACGCCTACCGCAACGCATACGACCGTGATTTCCAAGGCTTTGGAAGCATGGTCGAGATGACCCTGAATCAGCTTTTTTGGTGGCTCAAGTACGGAGCCAAAGATAAACCCCTTTCCCTTGACGTTTTGCCCCCTGCTGGGCTGGAGCTTGCTATGTCGCCTACCCTGGATTCTCTTGTGCCTTACACCCGCTGGAATGGCGATGCGCAGCCAACGGCTTCGACACTGGACGCGCTGCTGTACAAGATTCGGCGCAGCGATGCGGCTGAAGGCCTGTTGCTGGATTGCGTGACCATGCCCGAGCTTGTGGACGGCCATGAAGTGGTTTCACTGGACGCCCTGGTGGTGCAGGCATCAACCCTGAGCCTCAAGATGGAAGCCATGCGCAAGATCATGGACATGGCGGGCAACACGGTAAAGACCGTTTCCGTCCAAATGAGCGACCCCATGAAGCGTGCCGGTAGCACCAATGTGGCGGTGCTGTTTGAGTTGACGGACGGCCAAACCGTGACCATCTGGTTTCACAACCCTGACACGACACCGGCCAAGCTGGCGCCCACGGACGACCTGATTTCCTGGAAGTGGCTGCTGAACAAAAAGGACGTGACCATCGTGGTTGCGCCCGAGCGCGGCCAGGAACTGAACGTGCGCGAAGTATCACGCCGAATCATGCGCTTGGCAGAAAAGAACAGCGCAGCCTTCCAAAAGGCCAACGTCAACCGGGCGGCAAAGCTGGCTGAGGTCGAATCCCTCAAGGGCGAAATTGCCACCACTGAAAAGCGGGTTGCTGCGCTGCAGCACATGATCGAAGTGAAGGCTTTGGAGCCTGCGGCAAAGCCCGAAAAAGTTTCCACTTACGAGCAAGGCCGCATCAATAGCAAAACAGGTCGATGGAATCGTGACGGCTACCTGTACGCATTTTCAACCCCCGAAGATCAGGTGTATCGCTGGGTTAGCGAAACATCTGTTCAGCGTGAGCGAATCGGAACGGCCAATGCTGCAATGGAGTGGCTTGGTGATGTTTTGATGGGCATGGGAGACACTGGACCGCTGGATGCTGGCGCAGTAGTTTCCCGCCTGAAGTTTGTTTCCGGCGATGACCTATTGGCTGCTGTTGCAACCCCTGCGGCTGAGCCTGCAAAGCTCTCCCTGTCTGATTGGGAAGGCGAAGTTATCCGCATCATGGAAGAAGATGGCGAGGGCATGACGAATTCAGATGCACAAGGCGTCTACATGGTTCAGCAATCGAAGGCCAAAGACGCCCACGCTCAAGGCAAGACGCCTGCTGAGGGCGCTCAGATTGTGCTGAATGCCAGTCTTGTGCCTGCTGCATCGACTGGTGACAAGCCAATTGCCAAATCTGAAATTCCAGATGACGTGCGTTCTGCAGAAGGTGTGAAGGCCAATTTTGAACTGAAATATGCGATTGAAAACGGCAATAACTGGATGACCGCCATGTTCAAGATGCTGAAGGGTGCAGGGCTTGACTTTGACCGACTAGCAAGCCTTTACCCTGCATACCGTTCAATTGTTGATGAACTGGTTTACGGCAAGTTCGAGGGATCAGCCTTCAGTGACTACCTGAATCGCATCAAGTCGGTAGCTGGAAAGTTCGCTATTGAGCTTGAAGTGTTGGAGCCTGCCAAGCCACGCAAAGAGCCAATGAACGAGGCTGAGGCATACAAGGCATCACAGGCCATTTCTGAGCAAATTGATTCACTCTCGAAGTCGAGCAAGTTTGTCGGGATGGTTCAAATCCTTGATGCTCTATTCTTTTCCGGCGTTAATGAGTACATGGATGCATATTCGGCTGCGCTTGACAAACTAAATGCCGCACGCACCGAATACTTTGAACTGGCAACCAAGTTTGAAAAAGATGCTGCAACCGAGGCAGAACAAGCCAAGCAAGACGAATACACGTCTTTCGACGCCTCTCAGGTGAAGCTGCCAACGGCGGTGCAACTTGGGTCAAACAAGCCAAACACATTCACTGTGTTTGAAGGCAATGGTTCAGCTTGGTCAAATGGTGCAATTCTGGACACATCTCGCCCAAGCTTCATTCAAAAAGCGCTGGATGAATTCATCGGTGGCGGAAAAGAGCCAAACGGGCGTAGCGCAAAAACACTACGCAAACTGCCAGCCACTGCAATTGACAAGGTAATGGGCAATGCCAAAGGTGCAAACATAAAAGTCGAGCCTATCGCCTTCAACGATGGGTATGACCTTGAGAAAACTGGCAAGAAAAATGGATGGGTTGA
>JACCEA011195183.1_pt1 | contig 14273 bp, 5 predicted proteins | sample 7449851 | NCBI WGS metagenome assembly JACCEA01 (sample SAMN15323453, study PRJNA562643) | freshwater metagenome | isolation source: river surface water | place: USA:Blue River Watershed | collected 2017-08-18 | reverse complement strand
CGTAGCTCCTTCCGCCAACGGAAAATCTTCTTCGGCACCACCTGCTACCAGTTTCAGTGGTGCCGATACTACAGAGGATCTCTTTGCCCCTTCCTCTTCTTCTGGATTTGACATGTTTGCCACTGGCAGCAGTGCTGTTAATGCTGTCAGTACCACTGCGCGAATTTTCAATAACGATGACTCTCTCTTTGCACCGTCAAGCTGGGATTTTCCTGCTTTTGGAGACAACAAAAGTAGCGTTGGGAACGATCCTTTTGCTCCCACAACTGCCGGATCCAATACTAGTCCTTTTTCTGATGCCGAAAATGCTGCGACATTAAAATCCAAACTCGATCAGTATGATTTAGCGTTGACAATTCGTGAGAATATTCTTCTTTCGGAAAAATCGGGTGGTCATGTGATGAAAATGGAAAGCTCTGGAGTAATTCATGGTCGATTAACATCAGAATATGGACAATCGATTGTTGGATTAAGTGCTGCTAGTAAAGGTAAGACTGATTGTGATTCTCCATTTGAGTTGACCGTATCGTTGGATGTCACTGAGAATACTGGGACTATTGGTACTTCTATGGAAAAGATTCAAGTTAATCCTGAAGTAAAAGTTACTCTTACAGATGGTAATTCAAGTGATAAAGAAGACCCATCAGATATAAAAAGTCATCAAAATGAAAAGTATTATCACTTTTCACTTTTTAGTAAACAATTCTATGCCTTATCCTCTGCTGCCACAACCTCGTCATCGAATGCTACTAATGGCTTACAATTAGCATCTTATAAACTAACAACTGAAGGTATACGTCATCGATTATCTTCACTTGTTGTTGTTAAAGCGAAAGTACAATTACAACCACAACAAGCATTAGGACGTGCTATTGTACGATTAACCTTTCATCCATTGATTCCACCACAATCATCCTCTTCTCATTCATCTTCTACAAAAGCAGCATTAAGAAATGTACGTGTACAACTCTCTTTAACTGGAATTGCGAGTAAAATGGAAGACTCTATGGGAATGGAGATAACGGGAATGAAGCCTGCGACTGGACAACATTATGATGCGAATAAGAAAGTCGTGACATGGACATTAGCAAATGAACTCTTTCCAACTACTACATCAAGTACAACATCAATATCTCCTGTTATTGTTGATGTTGAAGTATATATGAAGTTTCCAAAGTTGTCATCAGCAATAGCAAGTGTTGCTCAAACATTGGTACAAGAAGTTTCTGCATTGGTATTACCAGTGAGTGTGAAAGCCGTATATGAAGAGCTATTGATAAGTGAAATTGTCATGCACGCCGGTGTTGCGCTACGTCCTACATTAACTGAAGAACAACAAGCCGTTGAAGCATATCATGGATTAGAAGTAAAGAAGGCAGTTAAGATTATTAAGAGTACACACTTTGAAGTTAGATTTCAATAAGGTTAATACTTAATTTACTTAATTCTTTTTGTTGCAACAATGGTATAAACCAATTTATTTTGAAAGCAAACTTGAAACTATATTGAGTTCAAATATCTGCAACCAAAACTGCACAATATACACTTGCAATATCACTATCCTGTCACTGGCATTTGCCATGGGTTTATATTGTACATCGGAGCTATCAATACAATAGGTGCGATTAAAACTTCTTTGGTGTGCTCTGAATATGGATTGGATGGTGTGTTTCGTGGGTTACAAAAGTGTAAACCATGATGTACACCAGTTGATGAAACGCGTTTTTCCATTCAATTTAATTTACTTCTACACCACCAACTCGACATATCAATCTAAATAATAAATGAATGTCCATGTAGCAAACTACTGTAATGATATTTGAATTATTAGAAACTTATTAGTATACAATATATTGATATAAGTTAATCTAAATTGATTGACTGACAAAAGAAATACAGATTAAAACAATTATACGAATAAGCGATGAAAAGCATACGAACTCGAACTCTTTCCTGAGACTGCTCTTTATCTTCAATTTAGTTGGAACTCGAGTTTGCATAAGGGAAGCTACGTTGTTGATACATCGATTGCTGATGGTATGCGTTTCTAATTGTTGCAAACAGTACATATCAGGAAGATAGTCAAAAGGCATAAACATAAATACTCACTGCGGTTGGGGTGGGGGTAATGGTATAGCGGCTAGAAACGCTGGGCCATAATTGGAAGACGTTTGCAAAGGTGGATGGGCGATATATTGAGTTGGGTATATGTACATACTGTTGCCAGGAGCAGTTTGGATCATTTGTTGCGGCATTGTAGGCGTCCCACTTGTTGTTGGGTAACAGGGCAAAGGAGCCGAGGTACCATAGCCAAATATTGGCGTGACTGTTTGCTGCATGGGAATATTATTGACTGTCTGTGGCATCATTTGCATTGGTGAATACACATGGGGATGAGAAGTTGTATTGCCTGGATGCCAAGGTGAGGGATTCATACTTGGTTGCTGTGGAGCATTTGCTTGAGCACCAACTCTTGCAACTGATACAGGCGCAAGTGTAGATGTGGGTGCATTAAATGGTAGTGCTACAGGCAAAGATGTATGTGCATCTGGAGCTGGAGCAGAGTATGTTGGGGGTAACAATGACAAACCACGACTATTTGATTGAGGTCCACTTCGCGAGAGATGACTGGGAGTGGATGGTTGCGACGGCACATTCACAGAAGTTGGTAGAGATGTAGGAGAGCTACTTCGTTGTTGTCCCGACCACCATTGAGGGGCGTTGATGGGTTGAGCATAGGGGCATCGCGACAAGGGATTTACTCCGGAAACAGAGTTTGATGAATGAGCAACAGGATTCGGAGGAGGGCGTTGATGTGTTGATGCAGGAGAGTGTATCGCTGGGGCAGAAAGGATTCTACGAGCGCTATCAACATTCCTAGTAGTTTCCCTTGAGGCACTTCTCTGTTCGAAAGTATCTACCAATCGCGACATAGCAGGATTATTCTCTGGTACAAGACTTGGATCCGATGTAATATCCTCGTGTTGTTGTCCTTGGAGCGCATAACTGGATAAGTTTACTCCATGCGCATAATTAGTGGATCTTAAATTTGGGCGATCAAATAAATTTCTTGGTAGGAACATTGGTGGTGGAGGTGTATCTGCAAATTCACGCGCTGTAGCACTGTAGGAATGATCGTCATAAATTTCATGAAGAGCCATGTCATCAAAAACAGTATGAGGATCCAAAGGTATGATATCACCATAATCAGTATCAGAATCGTCAATACTGCTATCATCCGAATGATTGGCTGGTGGGGGTGTCAATTGTCTTATTACTTCCAGATAGTCGTTGAAGACGCTACTACCTCTACTAGTCGGGATTGTATTGTTATTAGTAGCAACAATAGGAGTACAACCCTGACGAAACGGGCAATCTTGTTCGTGTTTAATGAGCCCACCAATGGTAATAATCTCGGAACAACCTTCAAAACTGCATTTTAATTCCATCTTCAAATATACTCGATCTCGTAGAATAGGGTGGATAGACTTCATGCGATCTCCAAATATAGGCCCACGACAACTTGGACATTCATTCTTTCTCAATTGACTCACACATCCTTGACAATAAAGAGTTGAACATTGTTTGTGTTCAATTGGATCTTTTACAACGCATAGGCATATGGGACAAGTAAAATCTTCAACCAATGTCCGATCAGTGGTGACAAATAAATCCGGATCCATCCTTGTCCACTCTTTTGGTTTTAGGCTAAACACACCAATTTTTCTTTCAATCTCCTTCAATTCTAATCTTGCCAACGTTTAAGACGATTTTATTATGGATAAAGCATAGGAACAGATGATGATGCAATTGGTTGGGAGGAGCGCAAGCGCCAAAGCAAATTCACAAGCAAAAAATGTGGGGGTTGGATAGGAATAAGCCCTATATGTCCAAATATTTTCAACTCGCTAATATTGTTAAGGTAACTCAAGTGTTCATTAATAGATTCACGGTAATGACCCTAATAATGTAAATTCTTCTTCTCTCCTATTTCCTCTTTACATCTACATCTATACTAAGCAAATGTCGGTGAACATCAAGGCTATGAGGGACTGACAACGAATGAAAAACCGTACTAATGTAATGTAATGTTTTGGACTACAAAGTATATTATATAAGTATGTAACAAATAATGCTCAATCATCTAAGCTAAATATATACAGTTGTGAATAAGCTGAAAAGCGTAGAAAAAGGAATATCTAGCGATAGAACTGACTGCCATTATTCCGATATCTAATAATTGGAGAATGGTGAGGCATGAAATATAATAATCAACAAGGTATCTTACATTTGATGTGTAGTGTCATTGACAAACGTTGCTTGTACAGGAGCAGCTGCATACATGATACCATATGGCGGATGGAACACATGAGACTGACTGAGAAAAACTTGTCTCACAGGTACTTGCTGCACCACCGGATGTGATGAAATGACTCTTCTCGCTTGTGGAATTGGCTGCTGTTGTCTCTCCTGAGGAGTTGGTGGTGGAGGTGGAGAACGATAGCGCCTTTGCATTCGAGATCCTGCAACCGGTGGTGGCGGTGGTGATACAAACCTGATGGCAGGGTAGGGCGATGTAGGACGTGAGTTATAAAGTGGCTGGACACTCGGTTGATGCACACCCGGAACAAACACTTCTGGTGGTGAGTACACCGGTCGCGATCGAACACTGTATGGTGATGCACTTCTTGATGCACTAATTGGAGCTTGGTTTTGGTTGGGAGGGCTTACCACAGTATTGTGTCGGACAGGTTGCAAGTGTGATACATTTGGATTATACAAAGGAGTAACATAAGCAGCATAATCATATGACATTGAAGAGACAGTCGATGTTGTAGAATAAGGCGAATGAGAGCGCGAATGTGTCGACACGGTCATTGGCTGATGGTTAACTGTGGTAGCATCATACTCAATTGATCGTCGAGGCAATCCTGGCGATGGTGTGCGCTGGAGTGCAATTCTTTGGGCAGCAATTGCGTTTGCTAAAGCAGTACTATATTGAAGTTCTTCTTCTGTTTCCAACGTGGGGAACATCGGAATCGGAGATACTCTTCTAGGAACGTTCGCAGCCCTTGATTGTGGAGTTTGATGTGCTTGCTGTTGCGCTCGCACCTGTTGCTGTTCTCTTTTCTGTTCCTCCTGAAGCCACTGCTGAAGCGCCAGTTCTTGTTGTCGGCGTAATTCTTGTTGATTTTCTGGCCTATAAATACATTGGCTCTCATGGTTTGATTGCTCTGACCAGCGAAATGTTGCAGTACATCCTTCATAGGAACACTTCATTTCTAATTTTGTATAAATTCGCTCTTTCACAATAGGATTCATACATTTCATTCTACCTTCCACAGGGGCACGACAGTTTGGACATTCATTACGACGTAGTTCATCGATACAAGAACGACAGTACAATTTAGAACATTCTTTATGTTCTATGGGATCTTTCACAACATATAAACAAATTTGGCACAGAAAATCACTTGCCAAATCAGTGTCGACAAATAACTCCGGCTCCATTTATTGTTGATTCTATTTTAATGATGGTTCTTTATCAGCAGCAATCAATACTGTTTTACAAAAGATAGTGTGCATTAAAAAATATTGTACTGGATAAATGACAAAATCGTCACTTTGGACTTGGTCGGTTTCTCATTTTTGTTTTTGAAATTTTTGGGAGGAGCAAAGTCTGGGAAGGTGAAGTTTAAATATGTATCATTATATGTCTTAACAATAACAGGTAAATTCTACCAGCACAAAATCAATAAAATATTATACTAACATGAACTAAACTAACTACTAATAATGGAGCAACAACTTCATAGGAGGCTTACTGTTGATTACTTTGATCACCACCTTGTCCTTGTTGTGGAGCACCACCTTGTGATGATCCTTGATATCCTCCACCACTGTGAGTGCTGTGCCCACCATGGCTATTGTTGTCACTGTTATTGTAGTAGTTGCTATTTCGATTGTAGTTGCCACCACGTCCTCCACCGGAATTATTATAGTTTCCGCGACCTCTTCCACGTCCTCCTCCACCTTCTCCTCTGTATAATTGATCAAGAAAATAAATGAACAAAATTCATCTAACAATTTTAATATATTATTTCTTACCTTCCACCAGAGTAAGGCTTCCTATCATTATTATATCCACCTCTATTATCTCCTCCACCACCTTGTTGGTGATAATCATTGTGATGTTGTGGTGGCGCACCAGAATGGCCTTGTTGACTATACCCTGCAGGACTTGGTGGAGCACCGTGCATAGGATACGTCGGTTGAACATAAGGCATCTGCGGCTGAGGAGGTGGTACATAAACCGCTTGAGTAGGGTATGCATGGGTTGGCGGATATGGAGCACTTTGACCTGGAGCGACCGGGGGGAAATGAGCACCAGCAGGAACACCATAATATGCATTCATCATAGCTGGGTCCATGTAATAAGGGTTGCTCATCATTTGCGGTGGAATGGCACCAAATGTGGGAGCAGCCGCATATTGATGGAATTGTTGCAAGTTCGCAGCAGCAGCAGCGGGGCCAGGGACAGGATTCGGGCTAGCATAACCAGCAGGAGACTGAACAGCAGACGGACCTGTAGATTGGCCACCGTGATGACCATGAGGAGGAGTGGGCATATATCCTTGATGAGGCGGTGGTGACATAATATGTCCCCCATGTGGACCGTGACCAGGCATCACTTGTTGTGGACTAGGACCTGGTGGAGGCGACGACATGGTTCCAGCAGCATTTGGGTGTTGCAATCCACCAGCCATTCCAGGATGTGGCGGAGTCTGCGGCACTGGAGACAAGTTTGATGGTCCAGGAGAAGGTGGCATCAATGTATTACCACCTTGAGTGTGAGCGTGGTAACCGGAAGGATCCATTCCGTGAGGATAATATACTTGAGGTTGTGCGAGTGCCATGGTTGCAACAGCAGTAGCAGCAGCAATCTGAGCCGAGGATGATTGTGCAGATGGAGTAGCAGGAGCACCAGAGGATGATGAACCAGTACCAGAAGAAGAGTTATTGTCTCCACCATGAGAGTAGTGATGTCCATGATGAGACGATTGGTGGTGCGACTGTTGGTGATGATGATTTTGATTGTGATGAGACGGTTGTTGGTGTTTCATTTGCATTGGGGTCGTTGGTATCCCGGGAGTTGCAGGATGTGGTGGCATTGTGACATTAGTTGGTGTTGGTGGAGCGTAAGATGGGGAGTGCACTGTAAATCCAGATGGAGTGGATGGAGTTGGTCCTGGGGTGGTAGCAGGAATCAACGGTGGAGCGACAGGCACTACGGGAGAGAGGATAGGAGGGACAGCTATTGGGGTAGCTAGAGAAGCAGCAGCTGCTGCCACAGGAGGGACAGTTGTAGTAGCTGCAGCTGCAGCTGGTTTGGGCATAGAAGGTATGGCAAAGGATGGTACCCACTCCTTAGCATTTGCGTTCAACTTCGACGATGCCGGTTTTGTTTCAGCTGCAGGAGTAGCGGCAGGAGTAGCAGTAGTAGTGGTTGGTGCAGGAGTTGATGGGGCAGTTGTAGCAGGCTTAGTTTCTGATGCAGCAGGGGCAGGAGTAGATGGGGCAGCAATAGTAGAAGCAGCTGCCGGGGCGGCGGTGACAGCAGGCGCTTTGGTAGGAGTGGAAGCGGGACCAGCAGCGGAAGAAGAAGCAGCAGGAGCCTCGGTAGACTTAGGAGCTTGAGCTGGTGTTGGGGAAGGAAGCTTGGCGGCGTTTACAGCTGCAGTAGCAGCAGTTTGCTTCGGAATTGGTGGTAACACAACTGAAGGCTTTTGTCCAGGTAGAGTAGTAGTTGATGGAGCGGTTGTCTTCGGTTTATTAGCAGTTGCAGCTGGAGCTTGTTGTTGAACAGGATCAGTGATGAGAGGAGAACCACGTCTCCAGGCGTTGTTCTCTGGTAAATGAGCAACAGTAGGGGCAACCGGGGAAGTAGCGGTTGCAACAGGAGAAGGAGTGGGAGAATTGTTGAGAGATGCGGTACTGATCTTCCGCCATGCTCCAGCTGCAGGTGCACCAAAACCCGGTGCGCCACCTTTAGGATGACCGGCAGCAGTAGCATAAGAGACAGGGACATAATCCTCGCGAATCACACCTGAATATCGTGCTTCTTCATCAACATCTTCACTTGTGGTACCGACATCTAATTGACCACGTTCTTCCAACAAGTGAATGTTGGAGGTACTTTGACTTTCAATTTCTCTTGCTAAGCGTTCGGCTCTAGCAATTTGCTCAGGTGTCATTTTATTCAAATCTAATCTCTTGGTGTAGAGATTTTCATCATAGGTATCCTTGACATTGAATAGACGGCGATTTGTTTCAAATTGATCCCATCCAGCCCCACCATTTCCTCCTCCTCCAGCACCTAAAGAAGTCATAGTGGATGGATCTAACCAAGAGTTATCAATGCTCTGTAATTCGCGCCCATTCAAATGCTGTAAGGATTGTTTCTTATTGCCGAATCCTGTTGCCGAATCAGTCTTGAATTCACTACTAGCGGCTTTGCGAGGATAGAGATCCGCTGGCTTACCAGAAAATGAGACAACATGCTCGTATTTAATAATAACAGTTGATCCTGGTTTAATCTCTTGTTCAGAAGGATTTGTCGGTGGAGTGACCAATTTACATCCTTTCACAGCGAGCTCTTGCTTTTGTCCGCGGTAGAGTGTGGCAGCATGCAACACACCTTCAATCACAGAACCATCCACCAATTCAACAGTGACTTCACGACCAGTCAATGCAACTGTTAATGTGCGGAAGGAGTTGCGATGATTGCATTCTTCAGTTCTGCCGACAGTTTGTAGAGCAGCGTTGATCGTGTTGATGGCAGAACTAGCACTTGGAGCAGCAGTTGCCGGAGCAGCAGATGCCGCAGCAGCGTAAGATGGTGGATTGGACTTAGTCAATCCTCCTGGAGGACCACGTGGCGGTTGTTGTGCTCCACGTCCAGCAGTATTTCCTTTGGTACTCATTTTATTGTTGGGTGAGTTCGGTCTGTTAACAGACGTCGTAATAAAAAGAAATAAAATAGAAAAATAAACAATAAAAGAAACGAGAAAGTTGAAGTACTGAAACAGAAAGAAAGATCCTTGAAATAACTTGATCAAGAATTTTCCTTTTTTTATCCACTACAACGTTTCAATTTATTTTTTGAAAGTCGTCGCTTGGAGCATCGCGAAGCGCCACAAACAAAACCAACAAGCACAAGCAAAAAGCAAATGATGCATTTGTCTGCCAAATCAAGTAACCACATATGGTTGATTTCAGGTGACTATAGAAACCTCTGGCAGAGAGCACCCACAAGTCGAAAAGTGATTGAGAGTGAATAATTAACATAATCTATTAGTTTTGAACATATCACATTGTTAGATCAGGCCTTTGGTTTATCAGGTTTTCCGCCATAGTCGTGTCATCTCAGTCAGCTTTGATAAGAGAATAATTTTATTTATTATTAATCGATACGAACGATTTATTTGTTGGACAACGCTAATAATTTGGATTCTTATTATTGCGAGTGGTACCAACAACTCAAAGCATTGAGAGTATAATAATATATATATTTTAGAACATAGCTTATTCCATTATTTTACAGTATTTCTTGTTATAAATATTGAAAAATCAGTATACTTTAAAATGGGAAACGAACACTCATCAGCAAATAATAATAAGAATCCGTCAAAACAGCCTCCCGGTGGTGGGAGTAAGAAAATCGGTGAAAATGACAACGGTAGTGCAAAACGACCGATACAAATTGATATAGATAATGATCCAAATGATGAGTCAATGGAACCAGCTAGCAAGAGAGTCCATAGAGAAGGTATACCTCTGGCAAGTAATAATAGTAGAGGTCGAATTTCATCGTCCAATAAGGGACAATCCAAAGGGGATAATCCACCAATGGGAGAAGTTGTGGTAAAAGACGCAGCATCGGTTAGTACTCTCGGAAATGATGATGAAGATGATACTGATGAGGACGCTGGTGAAGATGATGAATATGAAGACGAAGGAGATGAAGATACTGATCAGGATGAAGATTATGAGGATGTCAAACAAAAAGATTTGGCTACTCCCCAAATTGCTTCCAAATTTGCTCCACAAGCTCCTGTAACCAATCGATCATCCAAACCAAATGTGGAATCACATGTATCCAATTCGCGAAGCATCAAGAAAGATAAGGGAGCACCACCGCCCATTGTCCCACCAGTACAACAAGACGCTTTGCGGACCGTGTTAAATTCAACAAAAAAATCAGTTGAAATGACGACTAAGGCAAAGGCCTCTGGACAATCACTAACGCCTATTGTTACTCAACCTCCCGCCTCGTCATCGAATCTGTTGAAACCATCAACTTCTGGGTTGCTTGTTGCCAAATCGCAATTTTTGCAAGAGCATTCTTCGATTGATGTACAAATGTCGCCACTACAGCTTCAACAATCTCCATGGAATGCTCCTCCTAACCTGGTAACTCCTGCTAGCACTAGTTCATCAGCTTCTACAAATGCTCCTATTTGTGCTCTAACAGAAGATGATATAAAGAGAGGAGAATTAAAGAAAAGACTAGAGGAATTTTGGTCAATGAATCCTTTGATGTGGTCATCAACGACAGGATCAAATGACACTACACTTACGGGTATGAATCTAAATCCATCAGTGAATGTCAAACAAGAACCCAACAATGGATCATTGTCAATTGCTGCTGGCAAACAAATGATGGAATTGAATCAACCGACTTTGCCACTGAAAGTACAAGCAAATGATCCATGGTCAAGTGTACTGCATCGAATCAATGACCTATTGCAGACATTATATGTTGTTGAAGTCAAACCTGAACCAGGATGTAATACAACCATAACAGATGCTTATGAGAAGTCTATACTTGAGAATGAAAAGACTCACGATATATTTGATGAATTCTTATTGAGTAAATTGCGTATGCCAACTCCAAGTACGATACAGACCGCGAAACCACCTCCTGGTAGTAATAGTAATAGCAGTGGTGGTAAATCATCACAACCACCTCCACAAAAATTGATTAATCCAAATACAGTTCATTCCTATCAAAAGCTTGCAAAGTTATTGGGTGATCCCTCTTTAACAACAAAATCAAGATTTAGAGAGTTTTATTGGAACAAACATGGTTCGTCTTATATTGAGTCAAAGATACGTGAAGAATTAGCAACCTCACTATGGAAGGATATTACTGTTCATTTAACAAGTAAGTCAAAACCTTCATTAAAAGAATTAGTATTTTGTCCTCCTCCACCATCATCTTCTACTCTCGGTAGTAGTACTAGTAATATAAATGAGATACGTCGTCCAACTAAATTAATAATAACAGAAACGGATATCGATCGTGTACAAATGTGTTTAAGTGATTGGAAAAAAGTATTAGATTTTTTTAAATCGAATCCTTTAGCAATTCCTTATTTAAAATCAAAAGAAATACATAAAACAATTTATGCATTTCATTCCAAATTTTTATTTGAATTTTATATTGTAATTGTTGTCAGATTTTTAGATATTGTTGTATATAGTCAAAACTATTGTAATCCTAGTAGAGTTGTGAGACCATCTACGACATTACCTCCTCCTCCTGTAGATCGTCAATTGAATAGTGTCGATAGATCCATACATTGTGTTACATATTCACCACAAACAGTGTCTTCCATTGCGACTGTGACGAATAATGCATTGGCAATAAACGCGCAAGGTTCTACTACTACTACTGTAAATAGTAATCCCGTAACATCTGATCCAGTAGATTATACAAGTAGTATCAATCTAAGCGATCAACGTTCATTGATTACCATGTTTACATCATTATTAAAAATGGCAAATTTACGTGAAGGTGAATCAACACGTGTATTATCAGAGGATTATCTATATACTACTGATTTAGATGATAGCAATGACAATGATGTAAATCAAACACAATCCTATCACGTACCAACTACAATGGGATTAGTTAAAGATGCACGTCGTTTTATTAGACAATTATATGATTTTATACGTGAATCAGGTGAAGAATCAATCATAAGACAATTGATTATTTCACCAGGTAGTATAACTGCTACAACATCCTCATTAACATGTATATTGTCAGAAAATAGTTTAAACAATATAACACTATCTAATTTTAAAAATAATACATTATTACGTAGATTTGCTCATATACGTGCAATAGATTGGTTATTTAAAGGTGCAGGTAATAATAGTTCTAATCTAATAGCGGAAGGTGTACAAAGGTTTTATGAGCGTATGACAGAGATAGTATTACATACTGTAATTAAATTAACGATGGAAACAAAATTTAATGAATTAGAACAGAATCCACATTTGATACCAATGATAAAAGGTATTGATGGTAATATGCATTATGATATAGTAAATCATATATTACCTGATAATAGTATTGAAAAGAACTCCTTATTAGGCGTGTTATGGTTTTTACAATTGTATTATATTCCCTTACCAGTAGGATTTGATAATAATATGCCTAATGCTATGTCTACAATACAAGTCAATGAATTATTACAACAATATCGTTTAATTAAATTATTACGTATGGTAGGATATCCTATTATTGCAGAGAGATTGTTGAAACAAGTAAATGTATTAGAACAATCCGTTGAGGTGGTATTGCCAATGATTGACACGGCTATGGCTAGATATCAACAAAATAACAGTAATAATATGTCTAAAAATGTAATTAGTAATACGATAGTAACTTCTTCAACGACTAGTTTACCGATGACAACATCTATGAATGATACATCATCACTATCTAAAATGGATATATTAGCATCACTAGCAGTAACTATCCGTGAACAATCATTCGTAAAAGAAAAAATAACCCTATCGTTTATAACCGAATTACAAGAGAATCTAAAACAATGGAAACAACGACTATCCGAATATGATACCTCTACATGTAATCGTAATAGTTATAAAGTATCGATTGTAGGTGAATTGAGTGCCGGTAAATCAACGTTTATATCGTGTCTATTAGGTAATCGCAATCTATTACCATCAGCGAATGGGGCTGTGACATCGGTATGCACGGAAATACGTTATTATCCCTCTACTGACTTTACTGCAAGATTTATATTGACTTATACTGATGAGATGATGTTAATCGATGATTTGACATTTTATATCGAACAGATTAAGAAGAGTACCCAGAGTGTCGATGGTGAATCGTCCAATGATGATGATCCTAGAACAATCGCATTAGATCAACAATTTGGTTTATTTTTTGATGATTTTATTCCTAAATATGATGAAATGGATTGTGAAGATGAGACAACGATTGAAAGTATAAGAGATGATCAACGTTTAGAAGAACGTAAACAAGGATTTATTGAATTATATCGTCAATTGATACGATTCAATGAAGAGATGTCATTGAGAACGAATACTTCCATGACTGCATTGACAAAGAATGTATTTCAATATTTAAAAGATATCACAACCGATGATCCTACTGAACAATCCCACCGCCCTTCTACTCCCATCAATCATGTAAAGGCATATGAAGGTACTAAACTAGAGAGATCATCATTGATTGCGTTATTGACAAGGATTGAGATTGAAGGACCATTTTCTAATTTGCCAGCTGGTGTGACACTTGTTGATACTCCGGGATTAGGTGATGCGATTGATATCAATTCAAATCAAACATTCAATTCATTGCGTAGTTATGATGTCATTTGGTTTGCTACTAAATGTGATGGTTGTCTTGAAAAAATAGAAGAACATGAAAGTTTTGGTCGATTGTTGGATATTACTGGATGGGATTGTGAAGATATGCTTGCTGGAGGGGAAAAGAAGAAGGAGCTACGTATTCTTGTGACCAAGGCAGATGATCCAACACAATGGGCAGATGCAGTTATCAAGGTCAAAGAACAAGTTCTAATGATAATGTGGCGAAGATTTTTGAAACGACGTAATAAAAAGATCTCTGAACATATTTTAGTTTCCAAAACTGAAATGGAGAAGCAATTAACAGCAGAAGAGAAAAGTAAGTTGTTTCACTTAGCACAATCTATTTATGTTGGTTGTACAAGTTGTTCAGCAGCATTTCAATATAAGAATGGTGAAGGTATGGATAGTTGGAGAGAATGTTTAGATAACTTTGGTATTATGAGACATGCTGAATTAGCTAAGATTGGTCAAGATATGGAACAAATGACAAAAGCCTTTCAAGAAAGACTTAGAAATAGTTGTGATGTTTGATTAATGTATTATATGTATATGCAGTT
>JACCEA011007660.1_pt1 | contig 14277 bp, 23 predicted proteins | sample 7449851 | NCBI WGS metagenome assembly JACCEA01 (sample SAMN15323453, study PRJNA562643) | freshwater metagenome | isolation source: river surface water | place: USA:Blue River Watershed | collected 2017-08-18 | reverse complement strand
TAGAAAGCTGTTGGACGTAGCCAGTAATCAACTTGTTGTTGAAGGTATGGATCATTATTAAGTTTTAAAGTAGTAGAAGCTGTAGCTGACATCTCTTTAAGAGGTAAGTAAGTCACAGGTACATTAAATTGCTGACAAACAGATAATGCTAATACAAAAGCTTCATCTTGTTCTGTTGTGCCTACACTTCCATCAATAGGAGCAATCACAGCTTTAATAGTATACTCAGGATGAACTAGTTTAAGTTCAGCTAGTAGTGCTAATGTGACAGCACTGTCAACTCCACCGCTAACACCTACAATTAAAGTCTTACGACCATTACGTTGTAGATAGTTATGTAGTGCTCTAACTTTTTGCTCTACATAATATTGAGCATCAAATAAATGTGTTTTAGCATAGATATAATCCATGTTACTCTCCTCTTAAGACATCGAAACAAGTTGTCATTAAAATAAACGAATCCTTGATTTCTTCTACAAGTTTAATATCGAATTGATAGCTTTCAAGCCATTCAATACACTCTTTATAACGACTAGCATTACAAAATTCTTTATGATAATACGCAGATATGATCCAAAACATTATCGCAACTCTCTTTGAGTACTCAGGTTTAATAGATGCAAACTTCTCTAGTATATCAAAACGTTCGATATAAGCTACACGCTTAGTACCTTCAGTTATTTTATTTTCCATCACAAGCCCTGAAGACCTATCGAACTTATAAATGAAATCTTTAAGATCTAAAAGCTCTTCGAACTTAGGGTCAAAACGAATTGTAGTTTCTTCGATAACATCCGCTTTTTGAAAGTCACGGAAATATTGTTTCAGACATTTAATACCATATCCGCCACCAATATCTTCATCAAAGAGTACATACATTTTATTTGAAAAAGTCGCCCGACTTAACTCTTTAAAACCACTAAATCTTAAGAAATTTAGATCCTCATCGTATACTCTAGAGATATCAAAATTAAGATCACCAGGTGCATGTTTGCAAAGAGAAATTACAGGAGTATTGTGATGTTTATGACGAGCTTTACGTAGAGCAAGTACATCACGTTCTGAGTTTGCTGTTTGAGCAGGAGCAAAAACATGGTTAGCGATACTTACGATAGTATCAGCAAAATCTAACGCATAGAGTTGAGAAGGGACTCTCAAATATTTTACAGGTTTAGTGGTATAAAAAGACATAGAACACCTTATGTTAAAGCTCTAAAGAATATATCAAAACGTATAATAATACGTTTCTCATCTTCTAAGAGAGGGAAAACTGTGTGACAAACTTGATGTGGAAAGATTAAGATCTTACCTTTAACAGGTAATTCCCAAGATTCAACTTCATCTAGAGTTGCTTGACGGGGCCAATCAGAAGTATCTCGATCTTCGAATAAAACTTCATTTTGTCCATCAATAATAAAACCTGTAGCTCCAGACTTATTAGTAGTCAGATATAAAACACCCGACATTAAAGTACGAACTAATGGGTTTTCTTTAGAGATAAAAGGAGCATCATAGTGCGGAAAGTGTTCGCTACCTTGTGTATATTCCATGTAACGGAACACAGGAGATACACCTTCAAAAGCCCAAACATTGTATTTCTCAGGGTTTTGGCTTTGCCAGTCTACAGGAGAATAATCATTTAAGTTAATTACACTTGGTAACTTTCCAGAAAGGATATGATTTAAATAATTTGCAAATTTAATATCATAATTTGTAATACGTTTCGAGCCTTTACCGTCAGGAGCTTGATCATCTAAATAACCATTCACACCTACATCGTAAAAATCATTAAAGCCAAATGTATTAAACATAGCTACAAGACTGTCACAGATGTGAGGTTCTAACGTTGCGGTCGATACGTAAGTCGAGGTGTTAATAATAGGCATATTAACAAAATTAGAAGGGAGTTCAGTTGTTTCAAAATCTTTATAAATAGCTGTATTTAACATACATCACCTTTAATAATTTACGAAGAAATAGTAAGTTCCGACTAGACTAATGTAATGTAACATTTGATCTAAGCCAATAATAGAGAACATACCAAAATTAGGGACGGTCTTACTACCATACTTCCCTGCAGCACCTAACTTACTTGTAAGTCTACTTGTATGGTAATCAACAACAAAATGTAAGAACATATTGAAAACGATAAACCAAGCGACAGCGTGAGATGGAATATAGGAAACAGCAAATGGTATTAAGATCAGCGAATACACACAAACATGTACAAACAGAGGTAGGTTACTAGAACTCTTATTACGAGCCATCCAATCTGTTTGAAAAACAAAATCAGCTACCCAGTGTGTCACGAGTAGCCAAAATAATACGGAAATAGATATCATCTAATATTTTTCTCAATATAATTTAAAAGAGAATAACCTTGAGTTAAAGTGATACTAGGAGAATGTTTATTATCCCACTCTGTTTTAATTAAGTAATGAGAAGATACTTTATTAACATAAGGGATAGAACCTTCCATAGCAAGAACATAACAAGTGTTTCGGTGTTGGTTCTTAGGATCATCAGATAAAGCTAAGAAGAAACAAGACTCTACTTTTCCTTTTTTAGAATTATAGAAAACCTTATCACCAAACTCTAAATGAGTTCCTTTCATATCAAAAACAGGCGAATCATAATCAGGTATGAAACCTCTGCCACCAATAGCAGCAGAGAATAGAGTATCAGACATTTTCTTCCTCATTAAAATCGTTAGAAACAATGCGTACACGAGCTGCATGTACTAAGCAATGGAAAGGTAGTGGAAGACGTACAGGGGCAACTTTATGACGAATTACAGGACCATTTTCAGTCTGAACTTCAGTTCTAATACGTTGTACAAGAACACCTGCTCTAAAGAATTCAGGATAGTCTTCCCAAATAACATTCTTATCTAACTTCAATTTATCGATAAGTTGCTTACCGTTTAAGTTTTGAAGTTCTTTATGCGAGAAGTAATGATGCGCTAACATCTGTTTACTGTTTTTTAATGCATCTAGATAACGCCAAAGAATAGCATTAGTAGCTTCATCCCAGTCAGGTAAGTTAAAAATACGGCAATCGAAAGTAGGTAAACGAGAACTGAAATCTGAAACGGTTTTACCTTCGAAGTAAAATTCAAAGTTAGCATTAAAGAAAGCAGTTGCACTAGCTGCTAGTGTACTGACTAGTTTTTGTTTTTTACCTTCAAACGTAGCAGGAGCTTCATACTCATTTTTAATGACTAAACTAATCTCATCGGACTGTACATAGCCAATTGTAGCATTGAATTCTTTAACAAGATATTCAGTTGTCGCTAACATAAGAGAAGATAGACGTTGATCATATGGACGTGTCATTTGCTTAGTAAACTTACTAAAGCCTCGACCATCAATACGAACATAAATAGGTAAACCTGGAATAAACTTATGAGAAGTTTCAAGCTTCTCATAAGTCTTCATACGATCCCCTAAAAGGTCTTGTCTAATTTTATTAGACATATTTAAAACACTCCGTTGAGCCGTCAAATTTCTTTAACGGTTTATATTTAAATTGTTTATAACATTTATGAAGACTTTTCTCTAAGTCATATATAAATGCAGGATCATTATCTTTTATCAAGTGAACGACTTCATATTCATATGGTTATCTCTTTTCTAGTTCTTTTAATGATTTAGAATCATAAAGAATATCTTTTCTAGGTACATAAAATTCAGTTAGCTTTGGAGCGCCACACAAGCAACAACTCCAAAGTGTTCTCTTATAGTTTAAGTGTATTATCTGATCACCGTGTATTGTTTCTTTTTGACGATACACATGTTTACAGATCAGCATCTTCGTAAGTAAGCTCAAAGATGTCAGGCTTGCAAGCATACAATTCTCCTTTTACGCCTCTGATAATATAGTCACCAGCTTCAGCTGTCATAACACCTTCTAGAGTTCTAATTTCTGCATAGAACGGTTTATCAGGACGTTCAGGCATTGCACCCATATTAATAGTTCTTACAATACCATTTGTAATAGCTTGCATAAACCAATCATTTTCAGGGTTATCAGGAAAGTTTCGTGTCAATACGAAAGCATCGATTACAACAGGTTTCTTTCTATATCTAGGCATCATCGTACTCTGGGTTATAAGGGACTTCAGTATCTTCGAAAATGTCTTCACATAGTTCGTAACCTGAGTCATCTAAATTTTCTACAAGAGACTTATGAGCTAAATTATAAATCTCTTCGTCAGTAGCGTCTTCATCTGCTACGACACGTGTTCCAACAACAGACCAAACAAGATAAGCTTTCTTACCCACGGTATGAAACTCCAGCGTTATTTCCACAGAGGATATACTGATCGTTTTTAAATGGATTTGGCTTCCCTGTTAAAGGAAATCCGCCACCATTATTTTTAATAACAAAAGGATTTGTACGTTCTTTAAATAGAGATCGAATATAATTTCGAATCTTTTCAAAGTATTGGTTTAGCTCTGCATAAGTTTTGATATTCTCCATATCAGGTTCAAATACATAGCAGATATGTTCTCTAAGCAATTCTTTCATAGCATCTGTGATAATATCGTTATGTTTGTTAAGTTCTGCATCTATAATAGCTACAGTTTCAGCTACCATATTAATTTTAATTTGTGTCATTAGTCACAACCCCATTCGTCATTTAAATCATCTGCGCTCACAGTAAAAGCACCTAGCAGAATACAAATAACACCTACTATAAAAGGTATTAAATTAAATCCATTAGTAAAGGCCCCTATAAAACAAAGAAGACCTATAAAAATAAGTAGCATTAATATGCACTCGTATATGGTTCAGGTAAAGCACCAATCCAGTACATAACACCACCATCAATAAGCAACTTATCAAGTTTATATTTCTTTAACAGTTGCTCAGCTTCTTGGATAAGCTCACCACATTTCTCATGGTCAGCAATAGCTTGTCCGTTAGTTAAACTAGGATCACAGTTGTATAAGAAATACTTACGCTCATTTTCTGGCATGTACTCAAACAACTCGTCATACCACATTTGAGAACCAATGTATACAGTGCAATCACCACCATACGCAATCTCGGCATATTTATTTGCAATTTCTTGATATTGAGCTTTAATTGCATCAAGTTTATTTAAAATTTCAGAAACTTCCATTAAGAGATCTCCACGAAGTTTTGTACCATATGTAGGATAAGAGTCATGTAATCTTTGATACGTTGTTCGACATCATCGGACATTGTAATAGATTGTAAAGTGTCGCAACCACTACATGAGCCATAATTAACTGATGTAGCAAAATAAGATGAAGGTTGGTATCCAGTCTCGTTGATAATAAAGACAAGAGTACCTTGATAATGACCATCATCAATTTCTCTAATATTTTCATAATCGAATTCAGGAAGCGCTTCTCTAACAAAGATAGTTAGAAGAGAATGATAGTAATAAGTTTCTTCACGATAACCATCTTTATCGTTTTTAACTTCTTGACGTAGAACAGCTTCAATTTTAGATTTATTTTCATCCCATGATGTTACGATAAGATGTTCCATTTATATCTTCCTTATAAAACATACCACAAGAAGCTTTGACATCTTTGCCAACTCTTGTGATAACTTTAGCATTTAACATACCTGCAATACGTCTTAGATTTTCAACATCAGTCTCTTCACCTTGTCGTTCAGAGTATGGATTATATCTAACAATGTTAAACTTATATTTAACACCTTTAAGATAACGATCTAACACACATTGTAATGCAAATATATCATTTAGATCATCGTTCTCATTTTTAATAAAAGAACAATGTAATTTAATACGACAATTTGTTGCCATAGAAAGAGTTCTTAAGTCTTCAAATGCTCTTTTAGGATCAGCAGCATTTCCTAACCACTTCTTTCTAAAGTCAGAGTTAAGACTATAAACAGAATAATAAATAACAACATCAGGTGTATTAAATATATCTGCTAATCTTCTGTTCTCTATTTCAAATTTCTTAGGATAGATAGTTGAAATACAAAACTCTACATCAAAATATGAAGGTACAAGTTCTTTAAGAGCTCTACGTAGAACATCCCATTTATTTAAAATAGTTGGATTTAATAAAGGTTCTCCTCTAGCCATGAAAGAAAATTTAACTTTCTTAAGACCAAAGAGTTTAAGTTGGGCTAAGTTCGCATCGTTTAAAACACGTTTAGCTTGTGCGATATAGTCAAGGATATCTGCAGGTTGCATCATAGTCTGTCTCGTCTGTGTTAAATGACAGAAGCGACAAGCTTGATCGCAGCCTGAGTGAGAAGACAAGTATACAATTATATAGTCGTCAGTTCTTTGAACGAAACGTGATTCAAAACACCCACCGTCATCAGTGGGTATTACGTAGTTCTTTGATTTATCCTCTTGACTAACTAAAGTCAGAAGTTTCATTAGATTTGAAGCTCACTTAAAAGCTTAATGTACTTTTTAGTTTCGACTGGATCTTCGTCGTCAGCACCTAGGTAAGGTAGGAAAGCTCCAGCTGCGTTACGATGACCTCCACCCTTAGCACTAAGTTCTTTAGCGATAGTGGTTACATCTACACGTTCATCTGTAGATCGAAGACTAATTTTAATTCCCTTAGAACCAAAATTATATAAAAGTACAAAATCAGCATGAGGATTTTTAGCTAACACTGCATTACCTACTTCAGAACAAAATTCTGAATTACAGTTTAATACAGCAACGTTATAGTTACCACTGAACATACGAATCATTCTCATTTGACTTGATGTGATATGGTCAATGATACCTTGTTTATATCTTAAGATAGCGTCACCGTAGCCTTCCGCATTATGGAACCAATTGGTGTCGTTAATAGAATTAAACAGTGCTTCTTCATAATTTTCAATTGTGGTGTCAAATGAATCTAGATAAGCAAGAACCCTACGTATCATCTTGTCACCATTTTTCCACTCTTGCGTCCAAGTATCTCGTTTAGAGATAAAGTCTACAAGTTTAGGAACGCTAGTATTTTCTTTGTATTTATTTGCAAAGTAAGTCCATGTTAGATAAGCACCGCTCTTTTCATTCACTGGATCAACCCAAGTAGTAAGAGCATGTTGATGTCCTAATTTTTCTAACATTTCAATAGCGGTTTTATGGTGATCTATAATTGTAATTGCATTACGTTTTTTCAATAACTCTTGCATACCTTCTAGAGGATACGAGAAGTCAAGGAAGAAAATATTACAATTTTCAAAATCAGTATCAACTGTACCATGTTTGCCTTCAATGAAAACAGTATTTTCATTATTAGTCATATACTTATAGATAGCAGCGGACATAGTTCCATCGGGACAATTACCATGATAAATAACTACATCACGGAACGTACGTTGGAAACTACGGAACAAAGTATCTTGGTTTGTCTCATCGACTTTAACAACAGATCCAATGGCAAGTAGGGTTAAAGCTTCTGTAATTTCAGAAGGGTTAAATACAGCGTTACCTGCGTTAGCACGATCTTTTTCAAACTTTAAATACGGACTAGTTTTAAAGATAAGAGTAGAACGTTTAGCTAAGGTATTAGTAAGATCTTTATTTAGATCATCAGAGCAGACGTATAGGACTTCGTCAGCATAGTAATAAGTATCAGTCAGATTTCTCATTATAGAACTCGATAATGGTTTTAACTAAGTCTACACATAGCAAGATTACGCTAGCGAAGACCAGGAATAAAATAATATATACAATAGTTGCCACAGTTTTATACCTCATTATTTATACAACATAAGGTTGCTTCTGTCAGCGTGAAATATTAGCCGTAGATTCTAAATTTATCTCGTCTACTATAATCTTGATATAACTGAGCAGTTTGTAGGATTGCATCATAACTATTTAAACAATAGATATCATACTTTTCTTTAGCTACATCATTATGGACAAGATAAAGCTTATCTGATGGCAATTGCTTCAAGATATCTTGAATACAATCTATTTCTCTAGATCCGCCTATAACAATCATTCTTAAAAAAGACTGTTTAGGCTTAGATAGGTTTTCTTCGTATTGTCTTATCTGAGCAGCTCTAACGAACTCATCTCTAAATAAGAAAATCATTGCTACAAACAAACCTACAATAACACCAAGAAAGTAAAACATAATCACCTCAAAGAGCAAACAGCGTCTGGCGTTTTAGAGCGTTTCGCTTCATTTAACAATTGAACACTTCGGCTCAAGTACATAGACTTATCTTGTTCTTCTTGTAAGGCTTTTTTAAGATTAAATATTAATTGTTCTTTAACATCAATTTCTTCAATAAGTCTTTTAACAAAGATAGATCCATAGATAAGTATTAACAAGAAAACAAACAAAACTATTATAAGAACTGTCATTAAGATTCCTTAAAAACATTTGACTGTACATAATTAATCTTAAAGAACGACTTGACTTTAAAACGCCAAGGATTCTTTTTATTAAGCTTGTGTTTATGATCTACGATAAGCGACAATGGTATCCACGCTTGACCATTATCGTTAGAAATAAGAACAGCTTTAGCAGTAGTTCTTAGTACAAGTTTAGCTTTAACTTTTATAGTATCACCAACGGGACTAGTTTCATCTAGCCCCTCAGGAGATTCGTTAGTTAAATCATTTTTTAAATTAGAATTTAATTTTTTCATTATTTAACAGGGTTTTTTGAATAGGCTTCAATAACTGTCTTAACGATATCACTTCGCATACAGTCTTTAGCTTCAAATTTAAAATAGCCAATATCAGGATACAGAGCTTGTAACTCACCTCCATCATCAACTTGGAAGAATTTCGACATTGCATCTCTCATACCATGACGGTCTTTAGTTCCTACGTATACTTGTGATGGATCGCCCATAACAATTACTTTGGAATTAACACCGATACGCTCTAGGAGCAACTTCATAATAAGAGGTTGGATTTGTTGAGCTTCATCAATACAAATAATTGCATTATCCCACGTAGCACCAATAGCATAGTTAGGAATTAAGAATTGGATACGTTTGTATCTTCCTTCCATATCTGCTTGAACCTTATCAGGGCTTAACAGGGTTTCTAAAAGAAGTTTAGTACTAGAGAAGTGAGGTTCTAGTTTATCTTTTAGGTCTGAAGGTAAGAATCCGATTTTATCGCTACCAGCTTCCACAGGTGTGCGGATTACGATAATTTGTGTAGAAGGTTCTTCCATATACTTTTGAACGGCATAATGGAAGGCTGCTAAGCTTTTACCAACCCCAGCAGGACCTTCAACAAATGTAAGGATATTATCACGGAGAACATCTTGGAAATCTTTTTGTTTATTAGACAAGGTAATATCTTTGATGCCAAAAGTATCTTTATATTTATTATGAGTTTGTTGTGAGCTTTCTGTATAACCGTTCTTTTCAAACGTTTGATTTTTACGGTGTCTATTTTCTTTTGATCTTTGAATTTTAGTGCCCATCGTTATACTAATCCTTATAGTTTATTAATTTCTTCGTACAAACTTTCCATCTTCTCATTATAAGCTTTCGCTTTTTTATAATCAGAATATGAGATATCAAAAGATATCTCTGAATAGTCAGGTAGATCGATCTCGAAACCTTTTTCATTTCCTTTACGATGCATTTCGAAAATTTTCGTGTATTCATTCAGAGTGTAATGAAACAGGAAACAATAATAAACAACATAGACAAACGATGCAGACACTAAGAAAATTATTACAAGGTTACCAATCATAAGTACCTCTTAAATTATTTAAATAATTTTTGTTGCAATACCAAGCTCTAAAGCTTCTTCAGCATAGATGTAAACATCTTTCTTTTGGCGATAGATTTTATTCAAGCGTTTTTTGGTAAACTTTGTCTTTTCAATAACATAATTCTCAAGACGTTCTTGCATCTCTTTGCTGATAGCAAGAGATTCTTCGATACCCTTTAAAGGACCTGAGATTTCAGTAAGAATCTGATGATACATTAAACTTGCATGTCGACTAACATGACGCTCATGCCCTGCTAATAATAAGGTTAAGCCGAAGGAGAAGGCATAACCTTGAATACGAGTAATAATAGGAGTTTTACTTTGCTCAATAACTGAGACTAAAACTAGACCATCATAGACACTACCACCTGGGGTGCTAATATCTAGGTAAATAGGTTTACGTTTATAATTTGTAATATCGTACTGATATGCGAGTTCACGTTCAGTCTGATGATCTTCTTCGTTAATTTTATTAATTTCATTAACGATTTGACTTACACTAACTGCATCCACAATATCATGTAAAGACAAAATACGACTTCTTGAATTTCCGCCTAGATCAAAATCATCTAGACTACTTAGAATACTACTCAAATAATAACTCCTTTTAAGTAGCCCTAGCTATTACACTAGGGCTTTTTATTTTATGCGTTAGCTGCGAAGCTATTTGAAATAAGCTTAACAGGCAGACGTGTAGAATCAACATCTTGACCCCACTTACCAGCTTCTGCTACAACTTTATATTTACAAACACGCACTTTTTCACCGTCATAATCTAACGGAATAGAAACGATATCTTTAATATCAACTTCTACTTGCATTACAGGATCACCGTAGCTTGAGAAGCTACTTAAGTAACCCCAAGAACATACGTGCAGACCATAAGAACAATGTTGATTGTCGTCATCGTTTACTTGGCTACGAGGCATTTCAACCACTTGACCAACACTGTTATCGAATGTATTTGAATGCTTATCTTTGTAGTTCGAACGAACTACTTTCCAAGCTAACACTTTACCTTCTTTAGTAATAGATAAATCATTTTTCTTAAGGAATAAGAATAAACGTTTAGCAACTTTATAACTTACGTCATAACCTGTTGCGATATCTAAGTACTGAGTCCAAGCTTCAAATGTATCTTCAGCTGTAGGATCAGCTAAGAATACTTTAAGAAGCATAGCTTCTAGATCTGAATCAATAGCTTTACCTTTATAGGTAGCACCTTGACGATTAATTTCTAATTCGCCATTAGACCATTTAGTCACTGCTGAATAAATGTCATATAGACCAAATAGATTTTCTGCATCTTCTTCATACACTTTACGCTTCTCAAGGAAAAGTTCTGATTGGCGAGTATTATTCAACCAAGCTAGAGCTAATTGGAAGTTAGGGTGTGTATCAGAGAATGTAAGTGTTTTGGTAACATCACGTTTCTTATTCTTAAAGTAAAAAGTGATTGCTTTATTACCAGGTAGTACGATTGTACTTAACTTATATTTCATGGGTTATTTCCTTTTTGTTTTACAAGACTTTGTAAGTAGCGTTCGATCAAGTGATCTCTGAAAGTTTCTGACTTAATTAGGTTAATTAAATTACTTTGAATTGAAGTATCTTCTGAGAAGACTTCAGAAGCACAATCTACTAATCCTGTTAAAGAACCTTCTACAGCTTTCTCATCGAAATCATACATGAACTTTAAACTAGACATATTACGATCATCGAACAGATTTTCGTTTTGTAGATTAGCTTCAATCTTCTTGATCATTGTTTTTTGATAGTCATTTTCAGGAAGTTTTTTCAAACCATTTAAAACGACTTTATTAACAAGTTTCAAGTGTGCATTACGGCTATAACCGTAAGAACGTGCTGTAGAAATATTATGATAAACATAATTAGTCAAATATGGGAAAAGAATAGAAGTTTTCACATCTTCATCAGCATCGTCAAGCTTTGGTTTTTCAATTTTGAACTTAGTACCACTGTTCGTATAAACAGTATACCCTTCAGATTCAAAACGCTCTAAAGCTTTATCGAATGAACGAGATTGAACTTTCATTACAACAAAATCTTCTAAAATTTCTTTTGCATATGAAGCACGAGGATTAAAATTATTAGAGTTATCAGTAGCATTAATAAAATCTGATAAATCAAATGGAAGAGATCTTTCATCTTCAATTAAGATAACTTTCTTAACTTTTTGATTAGCAGATAAATATTCAGGACCAGCTCCAACAGTTTTACCGTTAGAGTCAATAAGCTTATAAACCTTATCGTCACTTACAGTAAAACCTAAGCTAGAACCAAAGATATGAACACTGCTGTCACTCAAATTTTGAACACGAAGACCAGGTACGAAATCGTATGTAGAACGTGTAATTGTAGTCGTATTAGCTTTTTGAGCATCACGAACAGCTTTACGATATTCTTTAATTTCTTCACCGTCTAAATAACCTAGATACTCTGTCTCAGGGTTATGTGTAGGATCACAGAAAGCTTTCTGCCATGCAATACCAATTTCCATGATACGCTCAGCTGATTCTTTCAGTTCATCTTCAACTTGAATTAAAATTACACGATGATTTGGCTTAAGCTCTTCTCGGATATACATCTCAAGATCATAAGTTGTAATACCTTTAGGTAATGGTGTTGAAGTCATTACAAAGCTAAAGTTCTCTTTACGAAGATCTAAACGAGGACCACCGTAGTACCAAGATTCTTTAAGACGGTCACGATCAGTCATTGCTGAACTGTACTTAAACATCTTCATACCTTGTAGTTCTAAAAACTTAAATGCAAGGTTGTCAAAGAATTTATGATCAGATCTTAAGTTGCTGTAACGTAATACGCCACCGCTACTGTAAGGGTTCTGACGAGTATAAGCCTCTTTAAACGACTTAATAAGGAGATCTTCATACTTTTCAAAAGTACTATCAGAGATATCAAGATTGAACTGAACACCACCTGAAGTTACTGTTGTAGACGCAGTTGTTCCACGCATATTTTCCATTTGAGCATAGTAATCAGTTAAACTACAATCCAAATCGATATTCAATGAACGGATATGATCTTGTACTTCACCTTCAGCCTGCTTAACTAAAGTAGCAATAAGCGTTTGATTGTTAACAGTATCCAAAACTTCTTCACGAGACATTGGCAAATCAAGACTACCAATCGGAGCTTTAATAGCAAACAAATATTGATTAGAGGTTTGGAAAGCATTTGTTAATGAAGACAAGTTTGTACCAGAGAAGCTATAAGGATAAGCAACACCACCGATAGAAACATACTGACCATTAACTTGATTAACAGAATGACCATCTAAGTCTTGAGTAGAACGTTTAAAAACATCCACAGTAGGAAGAGATAATAACAATTCTTCTAATAAGATAGACGAAGTAATATCGTTTAAATCTTCATAATTAGAGGTATGAATATTATCAGTAAGGATTAGTTTCTCTTTTGTGAAACAGAATAATTGAAGACGGGCTTCAAACTTACAGATGCTCTCTAGACGAGAAACATCTAGTTTAGATGAAGAACCTAATGGTACAACAATCTTTAAGCCTGAATGTTCTTTAGTAGGTTCATCGTAATCTTCTTCATCACCCATACGAACTAGGGACGGAAGCTTACCACCTTCTTTAATCCAAGCATAAGTATTTTTCTTACCATTACAAATAGATACTAAGTTAAAAGTATCTACTAATGCGAGTGGAGATTTAGAACCTAATCCAAAGCCACCCATCATGTTGTTGTCACCATCTTTAGAAGATGAGAACAAACTGTTGAGATATTTCTCAACTTGGTCGTGAGTCAAACCTGTTCCGAAATCACGGATAACAAATTCTTGATCAAGAGCAGTTGGTAATTGAATAGCTACACGCTTATCAGTACCAGCGATAATATGAGACTCTAGAGCATTAGTTGTAAGCTCACGCATAACAGCGCCTAGAGGATTACGATATAGATTACTAATAATATGATTGAAAGACGTAGCATTAAGCACCATGCTCATTGCAGACGTTTGCAAATCATCAGTTAAAGATGCGTTTTCAATATCTCGAACAGTTTTCATAATTGTTGTTTAACTCTTAGTTAATGATTTTGTATTGAACAGTGGCAACACCACGATCAAGAATACCTAAAGCTTTAGCAGCACCTAAAGATAAATCAAAAGAACGTCCGTGAATATATGGACCTCTATCTGTTACTTTAGCTGTCACTATACGTCCTGTTTGGGAGCAAGTGAACTGAACTTTAGTACCGAATGGCAAGCTTTTATGCGCTACGGAGATAGCGTTCATATCAAAACGAGAACCACTAGCAGTCTTTCGACCGTGGAACCCTGGACCATAATAGGATACTTTAGCTGTGCCTTGTTTATTACTTACACTAGAAGTTGGACCTTTACTAACCTTATTTGTGTTAGTTTCAGCGTATGCAAATGTTGTAGATAGTGTAGTTATTGCAATAAACATTAAGTTTTTAAGTTTCATAATTTTTACCTTCTTTGGATAATTGCGCCTCGAAAAGAGGGTTAGAAACGAAGCGCAATTTTT
>JACCEA010597141.1_pt1 | contig 14281 bp, 29 predicted proteins | sample 7449851 | NCBI WGS metagenome assembly JACCEA01 (sample SAMN15323453, study PRJNA562643) | freshwater metagenome | isolation source: river surface water | place: USA:Blue River Watershed | collected 2017-08-18 | reverse complement strand
GCAATTTTATATTTTAAATATGCTCACCAAGCACACGAAAAAGGTTGTGAATACTTTATCAATGGTGTTGGTGGCAAGGACATCGACTTGACAAAGATCTACGAACAGTTTATGCTGTTAGCAACATTACGAGCAGAACACTAATGAAAATATTAATCACCGGAGGCTGTGGCTACATAGGTAGTCATATTGCTCGAGCACTCAAACAACACGATTCTGCAAATCATGTGTATGTGATTGATCGTGAACGCAGAGAGCATACTCTTAAAAACATTGACGGGTTTTTGCACACTGATTATGCCAGTAAACACGCTTTGCTCTGGATCGAAGATTTAGAGCCAGATGTTGTTGTTCATTGTGCCAGCGATATCTTGGTAGGCGAAAGTGTTTCAGATCCGGCAAAGTATTACGACAACAATGTTGCCAAAACTATCACACTATTAAACAGTCTCAAAGATTTAAAAAAGAAACCGTTGGTATTGTTTAGTTCCAGTGCCAGTGTATACGGAAATCCGGAGCGATTGCCGTTGGTTGAAACAGATCCTGTGCAACCTATTAGTCCGTATGGTTCCACAAAAGCAATGACCGAACGCATACTGGCTGATTACAATCAAGCATATGGACTACCTAGTGTGTGTTTTAGATATTTTAATGCATGCGGTGCAGAGCCTGTACATCATGACTTGGGTCAAGCTCCGGGTGCCAGCCACATCATTGCACGAGTTCTAGAAGCCAAAATTAAAAATCAACCGTTTGTTTTAAATGGCAACGATTATGCAACACCAGACCGTACTTGTGTTAGAGACTATATTCATGTATGGGATTTAGCAGACGCTCACATACGAGCGATTGGATGGATGTTGTCGAAAGACATTAAACCCGCTGCTGTTTTTAACTTGGGCACACAACACGGTATTAGCAATCAAGAAATTATTGATTATGTTTTATTAAACTATGGCACAGTAAGTGTTAAGGTTGGCCCAAGGCGCGCCGGGGATCCGGACCGATTGGTTGCCAATGCCGACTTGGCCAATCAACTACTTGGGTGGAAACCAAACTACTCGACAATTAATCAAATTGTCGATTCTGCGTATAAATGGTATATTCGTGGCATTTGACGCAATACTTGAATTTGAACAAGAGCTGGCAGCATACACCGGAGCACCATATGCAGTCATGACTGATTGTTGTACTCATGCAATTGAGTTATGTCTTCGTTACAATCGTGTCACACAGACCGCTTTTACCGCATTTACCTATTTGAGCGTTCCGATGACCATGCACAAATTGGGTATTGTGTATATGTATACCGAAGAAGAATGGATTGGGGAATATCCGTTTCACGGCACCAACATTTGGGATAGTGCCAGAAGATTGGAACGCGGTATGTACAGAACCGGACAAATGCAATGCGTAAGTTTTGGCCATACTAAGCCTTTACAAATAGGCCACGGTGGTGCTATACTACTAGACAACAAGGAAGCATATGGCATTTTATTACAGCAGAGATACGACGGGCGCGACCTCGCAATACAGCCGTGGCAGTCGCAGCGCAAGTTTATGGTGGGCTACCATTATCGGCCCACTATTGAAGACGCGCGAATTGGTTTGGAAAAATTAAATTCCATTAACGAACAACCTAAATATCACGAATATCCAGACTTAAGAGATATTACAATTATTGGAGATTAAATGAAGTACACAAAAGTAAGTGACACTATCCGAGCACAAATGCAAGCTGACGGAAAAAGATTTTGGGCAGGAGATAACATTAGTGCTTATATCAGCAAAGAAAATAAAAATCAGTTAATTGACGAAGCAGCAGAAGCATTTGAAACTGTGCTAGACACTCTGTTAATTGATCGCGAAACAGATCCTAACAGCCAAGGTACTGCGCGCCGACTGGCTAAAATGTACTACAATGAATTAATGGCAGGTAGATATGACCCGACTCCAAACGCAACTGCATTTCCAAATGACACGGATGGAAAATACGATGGTATGCTCGTTGTCCGCTCGGAACTTAAGAGTGTTTGCAGCCATCATCACCAGCCTGTTACCGGCGTGGCTTATATTGGCATTATTGCTGGACCAAAACTTATCGGCTTATCTAAATACACGCGAATTGCGCAATGGTGTGCGCGGAGAGGTACACTTCAGGAAGAGCTATGCATGGACATTGCACGAGAAATCGAATTTGCAACTGGAAGTGGGGATGTGGCTGTATACATACAAGCAACCCACGGTTGCTGCGAGAATAGAGGCATTATGGCACACAGTAGTCTTACACAAACAACTGTGCTAAAAGGTGCGTTTAAAACAGATCCTGCAACAAAGAAAGAGTTTTTCGACAATGTTAAACTGCAACAGGAATTTGCACCACGATGAAATGTGCCACATGTAACCAAGAATATTCGCCGGGCTGTGATTGGCAACAGGGCCGTTGCCCGCAGCATCCGCCTATGTTGAATATTCAATTTTGTGTTAGATTCGTAAAAAGTGCAACAAGGATTGCAGCAGGTATTGCTTTGATTTGGCCACAAAGTGTTGTTCTTGCTGGGGTGTTCTTGATTGCAGCAGAAATTGTAGGTGCTGTAGAAGAAGTTGTCTGATAATTTTTGCTCCAAAATTCTTAAATAGAATAAAAGGAGCGAACCATGTCTGACGATGATGATGTAAAGGGAAATCTTAAAAAGTACAAGCCTAAAAAACCTAAGATAGCAGTTCCGGAAGAATTTTTGGATAATGCTAAAAGTTACGAAGATAAATTAGCAGTAGTAAAATTTTTAACTGAAAAAGAAAAAAATAGAGTTGTATTAATTTTTAAGAAAATGATAGCGCAGGGCATCCACGAAGCAAACAAAAAGAAAGGTTTAAAATGAAACTAGAAGATAAAGTTACCAAAGTAAATGACAATTTTACCGTATATATGTACGATAATGGATTTATGTTTGAAGTTAGCGGCAGGGACAGCAATGATAATTGGGTAACCGCAAAGATTCTTTGTAACAAATTAGACGAATTGGTTGATCTTATCAAACAAGCCACTGCAATGTATCGCGATTAAAAACAACACCATTGACAGTAAAGACCCATTTTGTTAAACTGTGATCATATCATAGTTCAAAGTGGGTTTTTTATGCGTGTTGCAATTATAGCAATTGTTTTTTTACTAACAGGGTGTGGTGGTGGCGGGAGTAATCCGTTGGTAAAAGGCACTTATCAAGTCCCTTATCACACTCCCGTTAAAGTTTCAAACATAACACCATTATATAATACAAGCGCAAATGATTCTTCATATGCCGTTGTAGATCTGTCTACTGCTGCGTTAACCAACAATGGCGAAAATTTAATAGTTACAGGTTTTAAAAGCCAGCCTGCTACTGCTGCCAATTGGAGTAATTTTAGTATTTCGGTGTTTGGGTGGCAAAACAATCAATTGGTGGATCAAACTAGTTCGTGGTTCGCTGCCGGGCAAAATGTTATTGTAGGAACAAACAGTGTAAAGTTTGCTGACTTGGACAACAACGGACGATTGGATATGGTAGTGGCACCGTACACAGATGGTGTTATAACTGCGTTGCGTCCTGCCTATGTCTACTTTAACGAAAATAACAATATTTTTAATAGAGTCACAGTCAATGTTAATATCAATCCAACGGAACTGAGTAGAGCCGATTCTCGACCTTATATAGATGCACACGATTTTGTTGTGGCTGATTTGAATAACGACGGTCATAAGGACCTTGTTATCGGCGATTACGGGTGGAACACTACACTGGCCTTCAACAACGGCAATCGCACATTTACCACATACACTCAGAAAAATAGAATCATGCCCGGGTCCAGTTCTTTGGCCGCTGCGGATTTTTTAAACAACGGTACAGTAACTATCTTGGCAGTGGACCAAGGGCATGCTTTCAATAAACCAGGACTATACTCTTGGCAACTTGACAATTCTAACCAGCTGGTCTTTTCGGAAATTGGCCAAGGACCTTTGCCAAGATTCGAATTACCCAAATGGAACAGTTATAACTTTGGTGGAGGTGCTGCTGGCCAGCGAAGTCATAATGTTCGAGTAGTAGCAAATGATTGGAACAGCGACGGTGTTGCAGATGCTATTGTACTAAGTAGACCTTCTAGGACCAACGGTGAATGGCCCAGATACAGCGAGATACAATTTTTAAAAAACAACGGCGCAGGCGGATTCACAGACGAAACTGATAATGTAGTCGTTGGGTACAATACCAATACTGTAGTCAGCTACAATCCAAGATTCACTGACATCAACGGCGACGGGTTAGTTGATATTCTGCTACCAACTGCTGGTGATTTTGCCGGAGCAAATAATAGCTCACAGATACTGTTAAAAACCAGTGATGGCAAATTCATGGCTGCGCATCAGAATGTATTAACTGATTTCAGTTCACAGTCCAATGCCATAGCAAATGTTTCTAATACCGGCAATACTCTTAATGTTATCAAAAGTCCAGACAACAAGCTGTACCTGGCCACTGCGGTAAAATTAAGCAACAATCAAATGGCTGTGTACTTGAGTCTAGTTGGGGATAATTTTGTTAATACAGCACAGGCAATTAGCACAATACAGTCAAAGTGGCCATGGATGAGCGATGCCGGTGCCAACGAGGTACTATCAAAAACTTCTAAAACTTATTTGAATGGAAAAATTTTAGATTTAGATACAGCACTGGCGCCAGTCGGCGGCTTATCTATTAAGCAATTGCCAGTAACTGGTTATATTGTTGGATTAGCTGCCCCAACAGAAAAACTTCAATTGTTTGCTGTTGATAATTTGGGTAGAGATTTTTCCATTAATGCTGCACCAACGCAAGTGACTATGGCAAATTTTTGGTCTCGGAATACTGTACCTGATCAAATCACACCCAACAGTCAGTCTGAATATTTGGTAGGTGGTAGCAGCCTTTATCATAACGGGATGCGTTTTGGAGGTAGTGATGGTAATTGGAGTATCGGAAGTTCGTTAATCCCGTTAAGTGAAAATATATCAATCAGTGCTCAAATTACTACATTAACATATAATCCCTGGATTCAGTTTAATGGTATGTGGGGGTCAATTAATGCTACTACCATGTTTGAATCTGTTGTTACTCACAAACATGGTGCTTGGCAATCACAATTTGGCTTTATTAATTCTGTTTCCAAAATAACTCCAGGATTGATTACAAAGGTTGATGATATCACAGCGGTCTGGGCCGAACACGGTTACACCAACAACAAATTTGGTCTTTACGGAGGAGTGCGTCCTTATATTGTATCAGGTGGAGTAGATGCAGAATTACCTAATAGCATTGACAGTCAAGGGAATTTACAATATACTAAAACACATTTAAATATTAATAACCCTGTAAACTTTTATGCCAGGGCTGTTTATACAGATCGCATTACTACAAATATTTCGTATAAAATTTCCGGAATGCTAGTAGATAACAAACAGTTTAGAACTCAACTCGAACTTAGGTATTTTTATTAACTATGAGCAAAATCTACTACACGGACAAACAAATCCGTATTGCTGTACATAAAATTATTCGTGATATGAACAACGACAGTTGGCGCCCGGATTATATTGTGGGGCTCAACCGTGGCGGTCTTAATCCAGCGGTTATGCTCAGTCACTATCTTGAAGTTCCGATGTATACCCTGGATGTCAGCTTCCGAGATGGTAGCCAGGGACCAGAAAGCAATCTTTGGATGTCTGAAGATGCATTTGGATATATTCCCACAGACATGCAAGCAGGCATTGACAAGCGCAGTGATGCTACTTACAAACAAAACATCCTTGTGGTAGATGACATCAATGATTCGGGTCGCACTTTGCAATGGATCAAGGATGATTGGCAAAGCAGTTGTTTGCCATTTGATCCAGCGTGGGATCATGTATGGAATAAAAATGTTCGCTTTGCTACCATTGTTGATAACACATCGAGCAATTTCAAAGATGTAGATTATGCAGGAATCACAATCAACAAACTAGAAACCCCTGTATGGGTAGTATTCCCTTGGGAAGCCTGGTGGGAACAATGATTGCACTACCACCAGGTTGTACAGTTACCTATGCTGTCTGGGTTGACGTAGACAAACTAACCGACGAAATGGTTGAATGGTATCGATTGGTTGATGGCCGAGTTTACACAGATCAGTGGTATGACCGACGTGGCAGAGAGCAAAGTGTTTACTATGTAAGCTACGGTAAAGGTAAACGATGTCACCATCACAACAACGGTGTCGGCGAAGGATCAGGTGGTACTAGACTACACTTTCATGGCGACGATGCATCTGCTGCTAGCATGTTTATTATGAAATTTTTTGATCATATTACTGCAAACAATTTACAAGAAACAATGGAGCGACACGCTCGAGAAACAGTATAAATACAAATCTACACAGCGGCCTTCCTGGCTCTTCATCCCGCTTTACAAATTCTGCAGGCCTATGCTAAAATCTTAACATAGGAGAATAAAATGTCTTTAGCAACAAGAGTTTACAAATATACCAGTACCAAAGAATATCACGACGCATTTCCATGTGCATACCGCCAATGGCGTGCTGACAGCCATTGCAATCTAATCCACGGCTACAGTTTCAGCATGAAGTTTTATTTTGGTACAGATGATTTAGATGTGCGTAACTGGGCTGCTGATTATGGTGGCCTCAAAGAACTCAAAAAGATTCTAGAAGATCAATTTGATCACACACTAATTGTAGCACAGGATGATCCCGAATTAGAAACATTCAAGATGCTGCAAGAACGCAAAATGGCCAAGATTGTAGTGTTACCTCGACTAGGCTGCGAAGGACTTGCAGATCAACTGTACAAGTTTGTTAACGGTGTGTACATTCCCGATATGTGGGGACCAAGTGAAGCAGAAAGACTTTGGTGCTATCGAGTAGAAGTGCGCGAAACACAGGCCAATATGGCATTCCGCGAAGGCCATCGTGAATGGAATGAGGATCTATTTGCATGATCAAACACAATGTACATGATGTAGGTGGCGACATTGTCAAAGACAACGAAACATACCTACTTAAAGATAACCGAACACTAAACAATCTTGTATTAAGTTCTACCAAACTGTATCGTGGACAAAGCACTAGAGGTCATAGGCATGCAGGTCAAGAAGAAGTGTATTTCTTTGTGCAAGGATATGGTGAAATGGTTGTGGGCAACGAAGATGATGAACCATTCTCAGTCAAACCCGGGGACATCGTGCTAATTCCAGATGGTGAATTTCATCGTGTAATCAACACTGGCGAAATGAATCTTGTATTCAACTGTGTATTCGACGGGAAAAGAAATCATTGATGTGGCGTCTCTGGGCTAAAGCACTAGGCGAAAAAGCAGGAACTACGGATGCAGAAGCAAACAAAATTGCTTGCATCCGTACCGCTATTGTGCTAGTATATATTGTAACAAACCTGTTTATTGTTGCAGGTATTATTCGACATTGGTAAATTATGAGCAAAATCAAAGTAGCAGAACTGTTTTATAGTATTCAAGGCGAAGGACGCTATATGGGTGTGCCCAGTGTGTTCTTGCGCACATTCGGGTGCAACTTCAAATGTGCCGGCTTTGGTATGCCTAGAGGTGAGTTAAGTAAAGAAGCCGAGTCTGTAGATCCCAACAAGTATAGCCGGTATGAAGAACTACCATTGGTAAGTACAGGCTGTGACAGCTATGCGTCATGGGATCCAAGATTTAAAGATCTTAGTCCTGTATTAACTAGTGATGCCATTGCAGAACGTATCATGGAAATTCTTCCGCATGGTAAATGGAAGGAAGAACATCTTGTTATCACTGGCGGTGAACCTCTACTGGGGTGGCAGCGCAGTTACGAGGATCTGCTAAATCATCCTCGTATGCAAAAACTAAAAGAAATTACTTTCGAAACCAATGGTACTCAAGAGTTGTCAAAAGAGTTTAGACATTACTTGTTAGATTGGACACTAAATCCAAAACTTGGTCGAAGAGGACGTAATGCTCTTACTTTCAGCGTAAGTGCTAAACTTCCGGCTAGTGGTGAGCGGTGGGAAGATGCTATTCGACCAGACATTGTTCGCAGCTACGAAGAAATTGGACACACGTATCTCAAGTTCGTTGTTGCCACAGAAGAGGATGTACGTGATGCATTGAAAGCGCACGAACAATATCGTGCAGCAGGGTTTAAGGGCGATGTGTATCTAATGCCCGTGGGCGGTGTAGAAAGTGTATACTCTCTTAATAATAAAGCAGTTGCACTGCATGCAATGAAGCATGGCTTGCGTTATAGCGATCGACTACAAGTACCTCTGTTTAAAAATGAGTGGGGCACTTAATGTCCATACTAAACTTTTATCATGTGCAGAATAATCAAGGGCATGTTTGGTCTTTAAGGATAAAAGATTATGTTTGGGTATTAAAAACTAATGAAAGAAAACTTAGTCTCAAGTATTACAAATTAGAATACTTAGATATACTAGGACTTTATTACGAAGTAGGCTGGATTCAAAATCAAACGGAGCAATCTCAATGAAGATTGATTTTGACTATGAACATTTCTATCGTATTGCTACAAAATGGAAATTAACATTTGCGCTGTTACCACATCGCTGTATTCAGACTAAACAGATAATTTGGCTCAAATGGGCATATTGCGGGACGGTAGAAAGTTTGTACGAAAGCATTTTTCTTAGAGAAAAACGCTGGATGGACAAAGACACTTGGTTAGTGGAAAAATTGAAAGGTACTATATAATGTACTTAGACGGGATATTTGAAATGTTTGATTTCTTAAAGAAAAAAGTTAAAGAAGAACCAAAAGTAGAAAAGCCAAAGCAAAAAGCAAAAGCAAAAACTGATAAAGAATTGGCTACTGAGGCGGGAGAACCTTATATCAGTGTGGTCAGTGTTGATTTAGATCCCGACGATGTAGGGAACGGTGCGTTCGAGTTGGACTGGAACGAAGTCTTTGTTGCTCGGTTGGTCAAATCTGGGTACATGATTAAAAAAGATGATACAGATGCCGAAATCGTGGATCGATGGTTTCAAAGTATCTGCCGAAATATTTTGAATGAAAACTTTGAACAGTGGGAAGCTAATCAACCCGTTGATGCAAGACCAAGAAGAGTCGATCGCAATGATCTAGGTAACGGAAGGACCGAAATCAGTTGATTCTTTATGTAAACGGCGATAGTCATAGTGCTGGTGCAGAAGCAGTTAATAATTATTGTTTTGCTGAAGACGATCCGTTTTATCATGCACTGGGCCGAATTCCGCATCCAGACAACGAACGAGTCAGCTACGGTTGTAATATTGCCAACGAGCTATTTGCAATTTTGCATTGCGATGCCGAATCTGCTAGCTCAAATGCGAGAATTCTCAGAACCACACGCGATTATCTTAGTACCAACAAACCCGATGCTGTAATTATTGGGTGGAGTACTTGGGAACGGGAAGAATGGTTTCACGATAATATGTACTGGCAGGTCAACGCCGGCGGTGTTGGGCACGATTGGCCCGAACAAATTAAATCACGCTATCAAGAATACATTGCCAATTTAGATTGGGCAACTGCAACCAAAAATGCTCACAAAGAAATTTTTGAATTTCACACCGAGCTAGCTGATTTAAAAATACCGCATTTGTTCTTTAATACCTACAACAATTTTAGTAGTCAACCAATCAAAGACTGGCACGGTTCCTATATTGATCCGTACGATCCAGATATGACATACTGGAAATGGTTAACCAATTTGGGTTTCGAATCTAATCCATCATATCATTTTAGAGCAGATGCTCATAGAAAATGGGCAGAATTTCTGCTGCCACACTTGACCAAGCTGTTATAATATGCTACTATTAGTGCATGAGATATCTAATTGTAGACACAGCAAACACATTCTTTCGTGCTCGCCATTCGGCACATCGCCAATCGGACACCTGGGATAAGCTAGGATTTGCTATCCATGTTACCCTGGCTTCAGTTAATAAAGCGTGGCGCGAGCACCAAGCAGACCATGTGGTATTCTGTTTGGAGGGACGCTCATGGCGCAAAGATTTCTATGAGCCATATAAAAAGAATAGGGCAGTCGCAAGGGCGGCTCTTACGGAGGCGGAAGCCGAAGAGGACAGACTTTTTTGGGAAGCTTTCGACAATCTTAAGACTTTTCTTGCTGAGAAAACTAATTGCACCGTGCTCCAACACAGCGAGCTCGAAGCAGATGATCTTATCTCTGGTTGGATCTGGAACCACCCCAATGACCATCATGTTATTGTTTCATCCGACACGGACTTTCACCAGTTACTGGCACCGAATGTACAACAATATAATGGTGTTGCCGACGAGCTTCATACACTAGAAGGCATCTTTGACAAGAAAGGTAAACTGGTCATTGACAAGAAAACCAAAGCTCCCAAAGTCATACCTGATCCGAAATGGATCCTGTTTGAGAAGTGCATGCGCGGTGATCCAACGGATAATGTTTTTTCCGCATACCCTGGTGTTAGAACGAAAGGTAGCAAGAACAAAGTTGGTCTCACTGAAGCTTTTGCTGACAAAGATAAAAAGGGATTTGATTGGAACAACCTCATGCTTCAGCGATGGACCGATCACAACGGTGTGGAGCATAGAGTATTAGACGATTATAATCGCAATGTTACCCTGGTTGATCTTACTGCACAACCTGCAGATATCAAAACTAAAATTAACGAAACAGTTCAATCAGGTGCCGTAAAGAAAAGTCGTCCCATGGTAGGCGCACAATTTCTCAAGTTCTGCGGCAAGTACGAGCTTAACCGTCTAAGTGAGCATTCATCAAATTATGCAGAGTTATTGAGCGCAGAGTATCCCAAATGAATACATTACTTGATTTACAACTTTGGATATTGTTTCAAGGCATGATTACTGCTGTGGCATGGCGATTTCTTGGATTTGGCGGTGTGTTTGGTAGCCTGCTTGGTGCGTTTCTTTATCTATCATTTAAATGACATATACTGCACACGAATCCAATGTCCGGACTATTAGACAAAAAGATCCTGGCTTTTTTATTACCGACGGTATTACTGTTGCTGCTCGTGCTGGAGTAGAATTTGATCCTAAATGCCCGCGATATGAAGAAGAGATAATACGAAGAGCTTTTTCTCTTGGCTATATTACACTTGTTGCTAATGTTAAAGATAATGAATTATTGTGGGAGACTCTCAGTCAATGACAACCTGGCTAGTACTGGCCTTGCTGTTTGTTAAACACTTTCTAGCAGACTTCTGCTGGCAAAGTGATAGAATGATCAAAGATAAAGGGCACCTTGGTAGACTAGGAGGACTACAGCATGCTGGTCTCCATGGTGCTTTGACCTATGTAATACTGATGCATTTCTTAAATTTACAGGCCTGCGTGATGTTGGCAGTATTTGATGCAGTGTTGCATTACACTATGGATCTTGTGCATCGTAGAGCTACAGTTCGACTGAGCACAGATTCAGATCGATTTTGGATGTGGATCGGGGTTGATCAACTTGCACATGCCGTAGTGTATTTGATGATTGGATTCGTAGTTTCAGTTTTGTTAGCAGATTACATATGATTAAAACAATTTCGTCAGGATCACAGCATGTTACTGTTAGCGGCGGTTATCCTAATATGCCTTACATGAGTCCAGGCGCCGTGGGTGCAGGCATGTTAAGGTATAATCCCAACATGCAACAGATAGAAGTTTCCGACGGTGTGTCATGGCTTCCGTTAAGTAGCGGTACCATGATTGATCTTAGTATGGATACTAAGCAAGCTGTAGAATGGGCATACAACAAAATGCAAGAAGAGAAAAAGTTAAAAGACTTGATGGCACGACATCCCGGACTTCAAGATCTACACGACAAATTTGAAATGATGAAAGCACTTTGTATGGAAGAGGAGAAAAAATGATGCGTTGGTTGAAAAGAAAAATTCGCGATTGGTTGGACAGTGTCAACGAACTTGAATTATCAAAAGCCCAGGTAGTAATAGAACGAGATAGATCCGGTCCGGCTATAAACGGTATGAACTTTTGTTTGTACAATGCAGTAGGTGGTCATATTTTAGAATGTAAAACTTACAATCATAAAACTGATCGAAACGAAGGAACCTTGTACATGATCCACGACGATGAAGACTTTGCCAAACAAGTGGCACAAGCAATCATGTTGGAGCAGATGAAACAATGACATATTCGGCCAGCAGTTGGAACATAGCAGGCACACAAACCGGAGTAATTGGCGGCACTGCATTACCAACAATTGACATAAGCGGAATGGGATCGTACGGAATGGAAAAGAAATTTCCTAATAAAAAAATATCTATTAATGTACATGAAGCCCACGGCGGATACATTGTTGAAGTCGTTAACACATCTCTGCCCGGCGAATTGTATATTATCAGCGACGACAAGGATCTAGGTTCAGAAATTGGTAAAATTATCACCCACACGGTATTAAAAGAAAAACATGAGTGAACTAATCGCAAAACCTGTAATTAAAAATAAATTCTGGGTAGTCGAAGAATCCGGAAACAAAATTGCCACTATTCAAGCACGTGACGATGGCGGCTATGCTTATGTTCATGACGAGCAGAGAGAATACTTCCCTAGCGTAAAAAATCTCAAACAAAAATATAATATAAAGTTTGGTTCTTTAGAACGACAGCGAAAAGAAAGTACTAAAACGGTTTACGGTTATCCCGTAACAGGAAAAGCATATAATCAAGTATGGGATGTTCAAAGAAAACTTCCTATCTATAGCAAAACTTTAAAAAGTAAAAGTTTATTTTGCGCCGGATATTATCTCATTAAACTCAATGGTACTTGGACAGAAAATTTTTGTCCAAAAAACATTACACTGTCCCGATATCAATACGTTGGTCCGTTTAAGACCAAAGAAGAAACACACAAAACTTTCAAGGAACTAGAATGCAAAAATTAAGTTTGGCAGTTAAAAATTTCAATGAACGTGTCAAAATAATGAACCAAACTGGCAGCAAGCAACTTGCGCTATCTGCAGAAGAGGCCAGAAATTTACATGCCGATATTTTTAATTTGCTTGCAAACATAGCAGAACTACAAAGTAATCCTACTACACAAACAACTGCAATTGGCTTGGATGGCGGCGGCTTTTAACTTAAACTACCCAGTTTACGGCATAAATACTTAGTTCAAGGAAATAAACCAATGTCCAGACCCAAACCAACAATATTGTTAGAACATGTCAACAAGTCTAACTATAAAAGCGATCAAGTTCTTAGTAGCGAAGGAATTTGGGCAGTTTTCTACGATAACAAACCAATTAATTTAAAAAGCTCAAACATGTTGGTGGCCTACCCGGGACCAAAATACAAAAAGGTCAGTTTTAGTAACAGTGGACATGCCATCAATCTTTGTAAAAAACTCAACACCCTTTTCAAGACTGACAAATTTACTGTGGTCTTAATGAAACAAGGTGACCAAATCTACCCGTAATCAACAGAGTTATACTGAGGGTATACTACAAGCAGCCGGGCAAGATGCTACTGTATATACTTCAGTAATCAAGGTTTGGTGGTGGAACCACACCAACCCCGAACATCTTCGACTATCAAAACCAGGAATCCAATTTGTCAAAAAATACACGCGAATCCCGGTTTACGAATGCAATTTACCCGAACCACTAAAAAATAAAACACTTGTACAATTAGGTCGTTTGATGACCTGTCCGTATTACATACAAAAACTTGATCAAATTTTGCTGCTGGGCGAGGAAGAAACAGTATTACTAAAATTGCATGCTGACAATTTGCAGCAATACCTCGACAACTTGCAACTTTAACAACCGTTGACCATAAAGACCCATTTTGCTATAGTATGGGCATGACATACATTTTGTTATTTGTTGCGTTGGCTCAAACCCCAACTGCACTTGGGTATTACGATTCCGCTAACAGTTGTAAAAATGCTATTCGTGCAATTTATACAACTCGCATGATAGTGCCAAACTTGCAATATTCGCAACACCAGTTTGATGTTATTAATCGTGCAATAGACACCCAATTGCAATATCAACAAGAATATGTTTGTGTTGCTAAAAAGTAACAAAACATTTTGGTAGACCATAATTACCCATTTTGCTATAATAGCTGTATATTAACTAGTAAGGAGCATAAACATGTCCAAGACTTTTACTTTTGCTGGCGTTTGCACTGAAAAAGGCGCTACTGTTTACAAATTTGCTAACGATGCCAAACGTGCCAAGGCACTCGAGCG